>Ga0123354_10008259_pt1 | contig 15812 bp, 20 predicted proteins | sample TergutLab28metaG_2_FD_97872 | JGI IMG/M metagenome (GOLD analysis project Ga0123354, IMG submission 97872) | Labiotermes labralis P4 segment gut microbial communities from Petit-Saut dam, French Guiana - Lab288 P4 | ecosystem: Host-associated > Arthropoda: Insects > Digestive system > Gut ...
ACCACCACCCAAAACACAACTAAACACGGCAAACGCTAAACGCTCAAACTGGAAAAACTAACCAGCCAAAACTGGCAAATTCCAAGCGACGACACTGGCAAAACCAACTTGACAAAACACAACCCGGGTGGGACTCAACGGTGAAGAGTATACTTCCCTACATTATTCATGTTGGCCCCCAATGGGGCGCTTGATGTCGGGTAATGTCTACGCAGTGAAGAAAGGCAGATTGACTCCATGCAGGTTTCAGGAGTTCCAGCCAGAGCGGGTCTGTAGTGCTTCAGACATTGCGCAATATTAGCGTAGACAATTGGTCTTACCGTAATCAGGTTTGGTATCTTGCCGTCACAGACTTAAAAAAGACCATCCATGGAACGTGGTTGGGATGGATTTGGCTTATTGCGAGGCCGATTGTCTATGTGTGCACGTTTTGGTTCACGCTTGAGATTGGTCTTCGAGTAACTAAGAACCTGGCCGACGGCGTTCCCTATGTGGTTTGGCTTGCAACGGGATTCTTTGTCTGGAATTACATCTCGGCCATGATCAGCTCGGGTTCGAACGTGTATAAGCGATACAATTATTTGATAACTAAAATGCAATTTCCCTTGCCAGTCATATCAAGCTTCTTTTCTGTTGCACAATTGATAGTTTTCGCTCTGACACTGGGTATCCTCACTATTGCAATGATTGTTACTCGGACCCCTTTCTCGATTTATCTTCTGCAAATCCCCCTTCTTGTTCTTCTGCTACATTTCACGTTCACGATGTGGTCGTTGATGACTTCACCACTGTCTGCAATCAGCAAGGATTTCCACAATTTGGTCAAGGTGATGACCATGCCGCTAATGTGGCTGTCCGGTATTTTCTTCGATGTGTCTCAGATCAAATATAAATTGGTTAGGGATGTCTTGGCTTTCAACCCTGTTACATTCTTTGTGAAGAGTTTTCGGGCCTCCATCTGTGATAGATACTGGGTGTGGCAGCACCCTGGTATCTACGGTCCGTACTTAGTTTCTCTGACAGTACTGGTTGTATTGGCCTTGCGCATCCAGAGCAGACTGGGTAAGGAAATCCCAGATGTCATCTAATCCCGCTACGTACATACAAACGTCCGCAACCAGGAGCATCACGGCCATCAGGTTCTCCCATGTCACCAAGACCTATCGGTTGTATAAATCAGAGCAAAAGCGCCTTCTTTCGGCCTTCACGCGCAGAGTCTCTTTTAAGACTGTCACGGCGAACAACGATCTGAGTTTTAATATCCAACGCGGAGAGTCGGTGGCCCTCATTGGAAGAAATGGCGCTGGGAAGTCCACGGCTTTGAAGATTATTACGGGTGTGACGACACCGACTGCTGGATTGGTTGAGATTCATGGGAGAGTCAGTGCCTTGCTTGACCTGTCTTCGGGATTCGACGTGCAACTGACTGGGCGACAGAACCTGCATCTCCGCGCTCGTCTGTGGGGTCTGACGCAAGCGGAGATCGATGGAAAGATAGATGACATTGTTGAATTCGCTGAATTGGGCTCGTATATTGACCAGCCGCTCCGTACTTATTCGACCGGCATGCGCTCGCGATTGGGTTTTGCCTTTGCCAGTTCGCTCGACCCAGACATTTTGATCTTAGACGAAGTCTTGTCCGTCGGTGATCGTAGTTTCCACAAGAAAAGCCTCGACAAGATGAAGGTAATCTTGGCGAAGCGCAACTTGACACTCCTATTCGTCACCCACTCCTTGTCGTCCGCCAAACAATTCTGTGAACGGGGAATTGTCCTCGAACATGGGAGCCGAATGTTTGATGGACCGATCGACAAGGCTGTTACTTTCTACGAGAACATGACGGACTGAGCCGTCTGGGTGCTTGTCACTGGATTGATTTAATTCACGAGATCTGCAAATTCGGTACAGAGACTCCGCAGCTGCTTGACACGGTGTGCTCCTGGTTCTTGTGCCCAACGTGGGCGATGAACCGGTGCGGGCTATGTTGGCTGGCGATAGACATGCTGCTTGTTGCGCGCGCTGAGGCGGTCGTCGGGTCTCAGATTCCGTTCTTCATTTACAACTCCACGAAACAAGCCTTTGCTCGGTGGGTGCGCCGTCATGCTGCGACTCCTGAGTGGGCTGGGGCCTCGATCACGCTCAACGCGGTCGCTCCGGGGGCTGTGCTGACTCCCTTGATTGCGAGCATGTTCGATGATCCGCAGATCGTTGACGACCAGGCTGTCATCCCTGAGGGTTCGGCGTTGTTGAAGGATGTTGCCCAGCCTTCGGAGGTCGCTGCGCTGTTGGGATGGTTGGGCAGTACGGCCAATAGTCACTTGTGCGGTCAGATCATCTTCATTGATGGGGGGAGCGAAGTCATCATGCGCGGTGAACAACACCTGGTGAACCGGCGGCTCAACTCCGCAGAGAAGGAACCAGCATTTCACCGTCACCACTTAACTTGCAATCGCTTGGCAAAAAGAAACCATTGACGCAACCGTTGATGTGGATTACGCTGCATTTCATTCTTAACTGTTGAACTTCACACATGGCTATCACAATGATGGACGATGGAGCAGACCAGGGGGTTGGATGATTCAACCGATGGTTCCCCAGACAGGTGGATCCACCTGTCTTTTTGTGATGGGCGTTGACACCCAGTCCAGGTTCAGCAGTGAATTACGCTCAAATCCTTTGGAAGGAACACCATGAGTGCTTCATCGCAGATTACCCCCCCCCCCCCGAAATGCGGGCAGTCAGTGTTAAGGAAACTCGCCGCGCCACTGTCATAGCTTTCTTCGCATGGACTATTGCGGTCTATGACTTCATCATGTTTGGCACTTTGTTGCCAGATATCTCCAGCAGTTTTAAGTGGTCAACCAGTACATCTCTCCTAGTTTCAACACTGGTCAGTGTTGGGACATTCGTCATTGTCATTTTTGTTGGACCTCTCGTGGACCGTCTTGGTAGGCGCCGGGGGATGATGATCTCCGTTGCTGGTACGGCCGTGTCATCGGCCACCACCGCGCTGGCCATGAATGCCGGTTATTTGGTTGGAGTACGGTCGATCAGCGGACTCGGACTGGCTGAACAGTCCATCAACGCTACCTACCTCAATGAACTCTATGAAGTCACCGAGGACAAGAAGATCAAGCGCAACCAAGGCCTTGTCTACTCGATGGTTCAGACCGGCTGGCCGATCGGTGCCATGGTGGCCGCCGGGTTCGTCGCCATCGTCACGGCGATCTTCGGAGTCGGGAGTTGGCGCATCGCATTCGTACTGGCCACGATCCCGGCCATTATCGTGGCGCTGGTCTGCCGCAGCCTCAGCGAAAGTCCACAGTTTGTCTTGAACAAGTACATCCGCGATCTGCGCAAGGCCGGCCATGCGGAAGAGGCCGCCAAGGTTGCCGCAGCCGCTGGCCTGGACAATCAGACCGCCGCTCCTCTGGCCCGCATCTTCCAGGGTAAGCACCTCCGCAACACTTTGGTGTTGTCGCTGTCATGGATCATCAACTGGTTTGGAATCCAGACATTCTCCGTACTGGGCACAACAGTGTTGCAGACGGGTAAAGGAATCAATGCGACAGGCGCGTTGGTGCTTGTTGTCCTATCGAACATTGTCGGGGCGTTGGGGTATCTGACTCATGGGTTCCTGGGCGACCGGTTCGGCCGCAAACGTGTCATCATCGTCGGCTGGATCCTCGGTGGCATTTTTTTCGCTGCCCTCATGCTGGGCCCCTCGAATACCGCCTATGTGCTGATCACGTACATGCTCGGGCTGTTCTTCCTCCTCGGCCCTTACGCGGCAATCATGTTCTTCCAGGCCGAGTGCTATGACTCTGATTGCCGGGCAACAGGCGGTTCATTCATCACGGCGATGAGCCAGCCGGGCGCCATCATCGGTGGCTTCATCTTGACAGGGCTGACTGCGGCTTCGGTCTCATTCTCCACCGCCGCCTTGGTGGTCGGGGCGTTGGGGACCTTGGTTTCTGGGTTCATCATGATGGCTGCCAAGCCGGTCGCTCCTGCCCACCGAGATGAATTCGGGGTTGAAAGCGAGGTACGGTCATGAGCACGAGCGCTGTCAGTGTCATTAGCGGCGCGGCCTCCGGGATCGGACGTGCCACGGCTGTTCGACTGGCCCAACGAGGGGACCGGGTTGTGATCGGGTACTACGCGGGCGACCCCCATGACCCTGAAGAGACCCTGCGACAGGTGCGCGCCGCTGGCGGAGAGGGGATGATCGTCGACCTCGACGTGTCGAAGACAGCTTCTGTTCAGTCCTTTGTCGGCGCGGCACTGGAGGCGTACGGACGGGTCGACCATGCTGTGGCGGCAGCGGGCATACTTCGCCGTGCTGAACTCGGCTCCATGTCCGATGATCAATGGGATGACATGCTCCAGGTGGATCTCCATGGGGTGATGCGCCTGGCCCGGGCTGTGTGGGACCATCTTCCTGCAGGAGGCTCGATCGTGGCGATCTCCTCGATCGCTGGGGGCGTCTACGGCTGGCAGGAACACGTCCACTACGCCACCGCCAAGGCCGGGGTGATCGGTTTGATCCGGAGTATTGCTGTTGAACTGGCCCCCCGTCAGATCAGGGCGAACGCCATCATTCCAGGGCTGATCGAGACCCCCCAATCACTGGATGCGGTCAACTCTCTGGGTCCCGATGGCCTGAGGGCGGCAGGCGACTACATCCCTTGGGGCCGGGTGGGCAAGCCAGAGGAAATCGCCAGTGTGGTAGCCTTCCTGACTTCATCCGACGCGGGTTACCTGACCGGTCAGAGCATCACTGTTGATGGTGCTCTCACTGTGGCGATGAGAGATTGAAGGTGGCCCAGACACAAGCAATACGCGAGGAGATAAGAAATGGTCCATATTGCTCTGGTTGCCACTGGTGGAACGATTGCGTCCCGGTCAGGTTCGACGGCGGCAGGAAAGGTTGCTTCTAGTACGGCGGCAAGCCTGGTTGAATCGCTCGGGACCTCACGGTTACCCAAGGGGGTCAGCCTGACAGCGCATGACGCTGGGACGATGAATTCGTACAACCTCACTCTGGCCGACGCACGCAGTATTGGTCGTGCGATCGCAGGCGTACTAGAGGATGACGATGTGGCAGGAGTGGTTGTCACCCACGGAACGGACACGCTTGAGGAGACAGCATTTCTTCACGACTTGACGTGTGGCGATCCTCGTCCGGTTGTGTTCACGGGAGCCCAACAATCCAATGACACCCCTGGAGGCGGTGACGGGCCTGGCAACATTGCCGATGCGATCGCCGTGGCTGCGCACCCGGCGTCCCGTGGGTTAGGGGCCCTAGTTGTGTTCTCCGGCCAGATTCTGCCGGTACGAGGAGTGCGCAAATCTGACACCTTTGCCGCTCAGCCCTTCTCACCGGTCTTGGGTGGGCCGATCGGATTGGTCGGTGGGGGGATGGTCTACTTCTGGGCCGATCCTCGGCCCTGGGTTCGTCTGCCTGCCCCTGGGTCCGGTTTTGACCAATTGCGCATTGTCAGTGTCATCAACCAGCCTGGCACCCCGGATGGCGGTCAAGAGATCGAAGCTGCCTTGGAGCGTGGCGCTGATGGAGTGGTCATCCTTGGCTCCGGTGCCGGAAATACCAGCAAACCCTTGGTGGCTGGGATTGAAGCGGCACGAGACGCGCACGTGCCCGTCGTACTGTCGACAAGGGTGGCTCACGGACATATCCGTGCGGTGTATGGCAATGGTGGCGCGGTTGATGCCGTGGCCCAGGGGGCAGTCCTGATCTGGTCCGTGCCATTCACTCAGGCCAGACTGCTTCTGGCAACCCTTCTTGACAGATATGGGCCTCAAGGTGTCATGGAGCACTTGGGGACCTTTGACCGGCGCGAAGGGCTCTGGAAGCCCGAATGAACGATTCACAAGCGTAATGTCCCGACCAAACAACTGGCCGGCTCACAGAAAGGAAAGGTTATTGTGGCTAAGAAAGAAATACTAGTTGGATATGGCGTTGATGTGGACGCTGTGGGAGGCTGGCTCGGATCCTATGGTGGAGAGGACTCTCCTAACGACATCTCGCGTGGAGTATTCGCCGGGGAAATCGGTGCGCCACGTCTCATGAAGCTCTTTGAGAGGTACGGCATCCGAACCACGTGGTTCTGGCCGGGCCATTCCATCGAGACCTTCCCTGATGTGTTCGAGGCGTCGATGGCCTCGGGCGCGGAGATTGGTGCACATGGCTACTCCCATGAGAATCCCATTGCCATGACCAGGCAGCAAGAGGCAGACATTCTGGACTATTGCATCGACCTGATCGCCAAGAAGTGGGGCAAGGGACCTCGCGGCTATGTCGCACCGTGGTGGGAACTATCCAAGAACACAGGTGAATTGTTGGTAGAGCGAGGAATCATCTACGACCACTCGATGATGCACAGAGATTTCGAGCCCTATTTTGTCCGGGTTGGTGACACCTGGACGAACATCAACTACGATGCCCCAGCCGCCACGTGGATGAAACCGCTGGTCAGGGGCACCGAGACGAACCTCGTAGAGATTCCAGCCAGTTGGTATCTGGATGACCTTCCGCCGATGATGTACATCAAGTCGAGCCCGAACTCGTTTGGTTTCATCACTCCGCGCCAGCTTGAAACGTTGTGGGCCGACCAGTTCGACTGGGTGTACCGGGAATACGACTTTGCGATTTTCCCGATGACGATCCACCCGGATGTATCTGGACGCCCACAAACCTTGTTGATGCACGAACGCCTGATCGAACACATTTCGTCTCATGAGGGTGTCCGTTGGGTGACTCTGGAAGAAATGGCCCAGCGCTTCTTGGAGATGCAGGCTGCCTAGGAACAGAGGATGGTTCCGCCCAAGGGTTCTCTTGTGACACATGCGGACCCCGATCTGGGAGGGTGCTGGATGGCACCCTCCCAGATCATTTTTCCGTTCACTTCCGTGATGTAGGGCTGGTCAGGGATTTGGCACGTGATTTTTTGCCAAATCTGCGGAGCTGGGCAGGCAGGGTAGAACTGTCGGGAATGGGGCGGTTTCAGCGCGGGGAAACCCCTCTCGAACCGGCTGGTCGACCAGCATGAATGGTCTGCGCACTCGGGTTTTGACGCCACTGTCGTCGTCTGGCTGTGGGCTGCCGCTCCAGGCCGAGTTCTGAAGCAGCACGTCTTTTCAATGCTCTTGTACCCGTTGTTGTGGTGGCGTACACTCAACTTTTTCTCGGGGAAGACATGTGGCGACAGTGATTCGGAATCGTTGCTACTTTTGGATGTTTCCCGAAGTCAATGAACAATTGGAGGATATTATGGAACGTGTATCTGTTGTCACTGGTGTGGCGTCTGGTATTGGGAAAGCGACGGCGGAATTGCTGAGGTCGCGGGGGGAGCGGGTCATCGGGGTTGATTTGCATGATGCCGATGTCATCGCTGATTTGTCGACTGCCGAGGGGCTGGAGGCCATGGTTCGCGATGTTGAAGCGGCCAGCGGCGGGGTGGTTGATTCGGTGTACAGCATTGCGGGCGTACTGGTGGATTCGCCGTTGACGGTGAAGGTGAACTTCTTTGGCATGGTGGGGACGCTGGTTGGGTTGCGGCCGTTGTTGGCGAAGTCTCAGGCGCCTCGGGCGCAGGGTATCGCGTCGTTGGCTTCCATTTCGCCGGTGGACGATGCACTGGTGAATGCCATGTTGGCTGGGGATCGGGAGGCGGCTCTGGCACGTGCGGAGGCGGTCGTCGGGTCTCAGATTCCGTTCTTCATTTACAACTCCACGAAACAAGCCTTTGCTCGGTGGGTACGCCGTCATGCTGCGACTCCTGAGTGGGCTGGGGCGTCGATCACGCTCAACGCGGTCGCTCCGGGGGCCGTACTGACTCCGATGATAGCGACCATGTTTGATGATCCGCAGATCGTTGGCGAGCAGGAAGCCATTCCCGCCGGTTCGGCGGTGTTGAAGGATGTTGCCCAGCCTTCGGAGGTCGCTGCGTTGCTCGGATGGTTGGGTAGTACGGCCAATAGTCACTTGTGCGGGCAGATCATCTTCATCGATGGTGGCAGCGAAGTCATCATGCGCCAGGACAGCACCTGGTGAATCTGCGGATTGGCTTGTGCTCGGTAAGCATAGGCATGCCACCCGATCTCTCAAAGATGTAAAATGTATTTTAAAAAGTTCAGGTTTTCACTGAGTTTGTAAAGTACATCTGTAGGAGTTGCTGTGGAGCTGATCGCTCGTGAGGAATACCTTGAATGGCTGGAGGAGTGGCGGGACAAGGATGTGATCAAGGTGGTCACGGGGGTTCGCCGGTGTGGGAAGTCGACGTTGTTGCGGATGTTTCGCGACCGGTTGCGGGCCGGTGGGGTGGACGATGAGCACATCATCGCCATCGACTTGGAGGATCTCGACAATAATGCTTTGACTGGTAATCCTGTCGTCTTGTATGAGCATGTGATGGCGCGCCTGCCGTCGTCAGGGGTGGCGTATGTGTTCATTGACGAAGTCCAGGTCGTACCTCAGTTTGAACAGGCTGTTGCTAGTTTGGGTGCCAAGGAGAAAGTGGATGTGTATGTCACAGGGTCCAATGCATCCATGTTGAGTAGTGACCTGGCAACCCGGTTGACAGGCAGGTACGTCGAATTGTCGATTCTGCCGCTGTCCTTTGCGGAGTGGATGAGCGCGCAGGCCACCCACTTGTCGTCTTTGGATGCGTATCGGCAGTTTTCCCAGTGGGGTTCTTTTCCTCTGACCGTTCAGCTTCAAAATTCGCCTGATTCGGTTGGCCAGTATTTGTCAGGTGTGTTGGACACGATCGTGACTCGCGATGTAGCAGTACGGCACCGGGTGGGCAAAATGTCCATGCTCCTCAGCGTCGTGGATTTCATGGCTGACAATATCGGCAACCTCACGTCTGCCCGGCGGATCGCCGATGCGCTGACGTTGAAGGGGCGGAAGGTGACTGTTCCGACTATCGACAGCTATCTCGATGGGCTGACCGCGTCGTACTTGTTCTATCCTGTGAGCCGGTACGATATCCGGGGCAAGAACCGTTTGGATCGGATTCGCAAGTACTACATCGTCGACCCGGGGCTACGCACGGCCTTGCTGGGCCGGGCCTCGCCGGATCATGGGCGGGTCTTGGAAAACATCGTGTTCCTGGAACTCCGGCGTCGTCATGCGAAGGTGTACGTGGGCAAGTTAGACGCCACCGAAGTCGATTTCGTCGTCGAATGGGGCCAGCGTACGCAGTACATCCAGGTGGCCCAGACAGTTGCCGACCTCGCGACCTTACAACGCGAGTTGGCTCCCTTGCGAGCCATTCCTGACTACAATCACCGGTTGTTGATCACCTTGGATCCTCTGCCGCCACAGTCTCATGACGGGATCGACCAGGTGTACGCACCAGACTGGTTGCAACAGACAAGTGCCTCTGAACTCCTCTGATGGCTACGACTGCCTCACGTCCACGGGCTTCCATCAGGGGTGAGAATGGGGATGATGTCGGATAGTGGAGTGAAATCGGAACCGTTTTCTGTGATGATCGCTGCACCCCGGCTGTGGGCGACGGAGGCGATCAACAGGTCCATTGTCCGGCGGCGGACTTGTCGGTTGGCCCGGATGACCATGTCTATGAGGATGCCGTAGCTGATCGACGCTTGGTCATCGAAAGGCAAGCCAGGGCCGAAGCGTTCTGTTAGGCGCATCAAGTGGGTTTTCCTGTGGGCAGATTGCGATGGCGACAGAGTCGGCAAGGATGCCCCGATGCGCAGTTCAGCGTACGACAAGGACGAAACCGCAAGTTCGTACGTACTGGACAACTGGAAATTGCCCGATATGAGCACGCTGGTGTCCACTAGGGCCTTCACTGGGATTCCCAGGGGTCGGTCAGGATGTTGTCCTCACGGAAAGCCTCAATGTCGGCAACCCACTCGGGATCGGCGAACTCAGTCAGGACATCGCGCACCTCGTCGGCAGGCACCCACCGCTGAGGGCAATAAGGAATGATCCTTGCTGTGGGCACCCCACGATCAGTCAAGACGTATTCCCCACCCTGACGAACAGCGCGAATCATCTCCGTCGGATTCTGCCGCAACTGGCCGACAGAGATCAGAGGAGCTTCAGAAGACGTGACACGCATGGCACGAGACTATACCAAGAGTAGATATATATCTACGGAAGTCTCATGACAGGATCGGCCAAGTGCATGCACCAGACTGGTTGCACCAGAGCTAGACGATGTGGCTGAATCGGCGCCGTCTGTCACCAGGTGGCGTCTCCTCTTTGGAGGACTTCGCCGCCGCCGTCGATGAAGATTAGCTGACCGCACAGGTGGGTGTTGGCTTCGCTTCCGAGCCACGCCAACAACTGTGCAGGGGCGGTGGGGGGTGCGATGCCATTGAGCGGCATCGGGGCCACCTGGAGAAGCTGGTCGGTTGCTTCGGGGGTTACTAACAGGTCTGCTGTCATGGGGGTACGGATGACACCTGGTGCGATGGCGTTCAAGGGGATTGATGCGCCGGCCCACTCGGGTGTGGGTGCATTACGCCGGATCCACTGCGCGAATGCTTTCTTGGTGGAATCGTAAATGAAGCCTCCAGCAGACAGGCCTGGCTGAGCTATCTCTGCGGCCCGGGCCATGGCTGCTGCCCTGTCTCCTGCCGTCATCGCGGCGACAAGGTCGTCATCCACGGGCATGATGCTTGCCAGTGATGCGATGCCCTGTGCCCTGGGTGCAGACGACTTCGCGAGAAGGGGGCGCAAACCCTTCAACGTGCCGACCATGCCAAAGAAGTTGACAGCGACTGTTGGCGGCGTCTCTTGGGCCAAGCCTGCGATGGCGAAGACCCCATCGACGATTCCACCGCTGACTTTGGTGACGGCCTCGACCATCGCAGCCAGACCTTCTTCTGTGGACAAGTCGGCTGTGATTTCTGCGTCATGCAGGTCGATGCCGATGACCCGATCCCCTCGCTCGGACAACACACGTGCAGTCGCCTGGCCGATCCCTGACGCTGCTCCGGTTACAACTGATACTCGCGACATGAACTCTCCTTTTGTTTTACATGGGTCAGATTCTTGATTGTCGATCTGACACTGGCCTCACGCGAGCACCGCTCGACACTGCGGAATCATGGCTCAGATAGTGGTCCACCATGCCTGTCCGCTGCCCGAGGACGGGTTCCTTACCCAGGCTTGACAGTATGCAAGACAAGGCATGGACTAATAGCGAGGCGCTTGACCAACTCTTTGATGATGGTGACCAAGACATCCTCCATTACTTCGACACAGACCATGTCGAACGCCCTGGACCAACTCCACGAACCGTTGCCGTGGATTTACCCATTCCTGTGCATGATGCACGAGAGCGTGAGTCTGGTTGCAGCAGTCAGGGGTCGTGAAGTCCTCTGATTGTGGACACCATTCGGAGAGTAGCCTGTGGGAAAACTCTCCATTAGCGTAAGGCAGGCGCGTACGCTCGTGACATACGGAGAAGGGATACGGTTAGGTGAGCGAGCACATCATTCAAGAAAGAGCTGTAGTCGTACCGGTCGCGTCTAGTAGTAGTTATAGTTACTGTTTTGGTTTTACTCCTGGTAGTATCGTGTGTGAAGAAATGCGAAATCGCGCATATTCCGACTGCGGAATAACGTCAACCTGATTCTTGATCATGCCGACGAACTTCACGAGCCGGGGTGCGAAGTTTTGGAGAAGCTGATCAGCAATCGGCTCAGAGAGGAAGTGCTACGCAATGACTGAAACCTTGATCCGGCATGATGCGGCGGCGGCGGTACATACAGATGGTGGTACCGAGAGCCAATCGACCGTTAGACCCACCCTCTCGAAGTTGAGTCGAACAACCACTCAACCGTATGGGGCCGTTGGAGGACATGGATCCGCTGCGAAGATGCTTGATGACTACGACGACCTACAACACGCGCACAATGAAATAGAGTGGCGCACGCTTGCAGCGGGGCGGGCGAAGTCGAGCGTGCAAACAATGCTGAGCGAGTTGGCGGAATTGGGGTTCGCCTGGCGAGATATTGCACAGCTCGTGCACGTTAGTGTTCCGGCAGTACAGAAATGGCGCAGAGGTGAGAAGGCCTCGGGTGAGAGTCGACAGCGATTGGCAAGTTTTTTGGCGGCGTGCGACCTGGTTGCCAACGACTATATGGTGGAAGACATCGCTTCGTGGTTTGAGATGCCTTTGGTCGCGTCGGTGCCAGTGACCTCGATCACCCTGTACGCCGCCGACCGAGCAGATCTCGTCTTTGAGCATGCGAGCGGTCACGCTGATCCTGAGGCCGTTCTCACTCAGTTCGATCCGGACTGGCGGGAGCGATTCCGCTCAGACTTCGAGGTCTTTCAAGCCGGTGATGGTCATCGATCCATTCGGATGAAGGCTTGATATCTTGAGCAAGAATCTCGAATCGCCGTCGTTCCCCTGGCCCTGCTCGGGCCATGACGCGTCAGGTGATGCAACCTCTCGGCTTCGTCACAGCGGCGGTTCGTGCTTGAGGGCAGCAGGGGTGATGGGGCTAGCCGGGAACCGTTGAATGAATGTCCGTCGTGGGTGATGACGTGGCCAATGTCGGCGATTTCGGCGCCCGTGCGGCTGATTGGATGCAACATGTTCAGTAGTTGTGGAGTCTGAAAGAGACCCTGGACAAGGGTAAATGTAGCGTAATCGTTGCTTGGGCAAAGGTTATGCTGTTGTTGCCCCTCCCGGATTCACAATCGGCTGAAATACGTTGGGCTCATTCGATCACTCGGGGACAGTCCGTCTCCGAAGTGAAGAGAGAAGGAGTTCATGATGAAAAGACGATATCGCGTCATGATTGGCTTGATCGCTGCGGCATCGACCGTACTAGGGTCAGTGGCAATCGCGCCGGCGGCAGACGCTGCGCCCACCCCACAAGCTATTGCAAATAAGGCCATATCCCAGATAGGCAAGAGGGGATGTGACCCCGCCGGGTCGGGCTATGATAACTCGTGCACAGGAACCGGAGCAGGCAGGCATGTGACCGCGAATTGGTGTGCCCTTTTCGCCAGGTGGGTCTGGCACTCTTCTGGAGTTAGTAACTACCAAGAACTCGATTCCTGGGCTTACAGTTTTTACGCTTATGGCCAGAAACATAACACTCTAGAGACAACTCCACATGTGGGTGACGCCGTGGTCTTCGATGTGAACACGAGCACCAAGTGGGCATCCCATGTAGGTATCGTCACCAAAGTGAACTCCAATGGCACAATACAAATAGTCAATGGAAACTTTTCAGTCCCGATCAAAGATAAGAATGGCAAAATAACTGGGTACGATGACAATATCAACCACACCACAGTGCAGTATTCTTCTGGGTCTGGCAAAATCGGTACCATGATCGGGGGTGAAACGATCAGCAGGTACGTCAAGCCCATGGGTTTGGCTCCCGCCCCTGCTCCATCGATGCACACATTCTATTTGAGGAACTCTAACTCAGCCGGTAGCGCCAACCTCACCTTCCCGTACGGTATTGCCGGAGATATTCCGATCGTTGGTGACTGGAATGGCGATGGAAAGGACACCGTGGGCGTGTTTCGCCCCTCTAACCACACGTTCTATCTGAGGAACGCGAACAGTGCTGGTAATGCAAATATTTCCTTCTCGTACGGTATTGCCGGAGATGTGCCCCTCGCTGGTGACTGGAATGGTGATGGCAAGGACACGATCGGCGTGTATCGCCCGTCGAATCAGACGTTCTACCTGAGGAACTCGAACTCTGCCGGTCCTCCCAACATCACTTTCAGGTACGGTTCTGCCGGGGACAAGCCGATCGTCGGTGACTGGAATGGTGATCATAAGGACACAATTGGTGTGTTCCGCCCGTCGAATCAGACGTTCTATTTGAGGAACTCCAACTCTGCCGGGGCTGCCAACATCACGGCCCGCTACGGTCAGACCACCGATATCCCGGTCGTTGGTGACTGGAATGGCGATGGTAAGGACACCATCGGTGTGTATCGCCCATCGATGCGCACGTTCTGTTTGAGGAACTCCAACACTCCTGGTGACGCCAACTACGTTTTCCAGTACGGTGCCATCGGTGACAAGCCACTCGTCGGTGACTGGAATGGCGACCACAAGGACACAGTGGGTGTGTATCGCCCATAGGACCACACGTCAATAGTTACTCCCGCTAGCGGTGGGTTCTCATGTCAGGAAGATTCCGAAAGAACTCTTGGCTTGGGAACCCACCGCTTTTCAATCACCCACAACAAACAACCTAGACTGTCGGCGAAGTGCGCCCATCGCCATGCTGAAAGGTATCGTGTATACCGCAATGATCACAATGCGCAGTGACACGGTGAGAGTCATTTCCGTCAGGCGTTCGCGAAAGGAGGAGGAAGCACAAATATGCAAGACAAGACATGGATTGACAGCGAGGAGCTTGACCAGCTCTTCGATGATGGTGACAAAGACATCCTCCAGTACTTCGACACAGACCACGTCGAACACCCTGGACAACAAACACGAAGCGGTGATGCCGATACGTCACCAAGAGAAGAATATTCTGAGTAGTATTCCTCAAAATGGTATGGTAAATGTTCGCAAAATAGTACTGTTGGGCCGTGGCTGACTACTCATTGCGCGTACTGGAGGCTGTTCTGGACACCTATCAACCCGTGCTCGGGCCATGACACCCGTCAGGAGATGCTACATCTCGGCTTGGTCACAGTGGCAGTTCGCGCTTGAGGTCGGCAGGTGTGATCCGGGGGACTTGGGATCCGATGAACGCACGTCGATCGCGGGTGACGACGTAGTCGACGTCGGCCATTTCGGCGGCCGCGCGGATTATGCCATCTTCAAAGTCGGGCTCCGTACTGGTGAGGGCTTGTCGGCAGCAACTGGCATCGACAGGCAGAATATTCATGGAACCGGCAAGGGCTATGACGGCCTGACGGGCCGCTTGTTCTCCATCTGAGCGACCGAGTATGTAATAGACGTCTTTCAAAGAAGTGGCGACCAGGCACAGTTTGATACCGGTCGCTTGGAGGTCAGTGACCAAGGAAACAGCCAGATCGTGGCTAGGGCGTTCGGATGAGAGGAAATCAAGGACGACGTTGGTGTCAAGGAGGACCTTATGCATGTCGAGCCGTCAACGCTTCGTAGAGGATGTCGGCTGTACGCGAGTCAGAGGCCAAATCGGGGGAGTGGGAGATGCCGGCGACGCTCATCAAGAGGTCAGTACGGCGTTGTTGCTCTGCGTCGTCTGAGGGTTCGAGTAGCCACTCGGGGTAGCTCCCTGTGCGCGTCATATACGCGGCGAGAGACTGGATGACTTGCGACCACGTGCTCCGATTAGCGGCTAGCACCCGGTCGGCAGCACTCTTGTCAGCTGCGCTGACTCGTGCATTGACCATAACCGTTGACATGAGTCCCTCCATGCGTCTTACAGTAAGACTAATTCTACCAGGGACCGTCTTGAGCGTGTGATTTGTGCACCGGGGAAGGTCATGTGTGAGGTCGGCAGCAGCGCAGTGATTGATGGTCCAGTGTTCTGCGATGGGGAGAAGTTCCAATATTCCTGGAATTCGACTCGGGCCACGCTACCTCAGGGTCTGTGGGGATCCACGTCTGGAATGGGTGAGGCTGTCTCAGGGGGGAAAGGGGGCTGATATCGCGGGGGTGTGGGGTTTGCACCACCGAGAAACGGGTTACTGAATACCCGAATTCGGGGAGGATCTAGTAGACTGGAAAGGTTGGTCTTGAGGGTGAATGCACCTGCCAACCAGCGTTCTAGTGCCGAGGAGACTAATGTCCATTGAATCAGAGTTCGCGAGCCCGGATTCCCCTTCT
>Ga0123354_10008261_pt1 | contig 15811 bp, 8 predicted proteins | sample TergutLab28metaG_2_FD_97872 | JGI IMG/M metagenome (GOLD analysis project Ga0123354, IMG submission 97872) | Labiotermes labralis P4 segment gut microbial communities from Petit-Saut dam, French Guiana - Lab288 P4 | ecosystem: Host-associated > Arthropoda: Insects > Digestive system > Gut ...
ACCACCACCACTATCAATATCACTACTACTACTACCACCACCACCACCATATCGTGCTATTAAAACCACCACCACCACCACTATCAATATCACTACTACTACCACCACCACCACCACCACCATATCGTGCTATTAAAACCACCACCACCACTACTATCAATATCACTACTACTACTACTACCACCACCACCACCACCACTATTATAACTACAACTACTACCACTACTACCATAACATCGTGCTATTACTACAACCACAAGCACCTCCACCACCACCACTACTAGCAATATCACTACTACTAATATAACCACAAACACTACCACTACTACCATAACATTGTGCGGTTACTACAACTACTAGCACCACCACCACCACCACGACTAATATCAATATCACTACTACTACTACTACTAGTAGTAGTAGTAGTAGTAGTAGTAGTAGTAGTAGTAGTGCAGTATGTAGTAACTATAGATCAATGTTGGGATGTATTCCACACAGAACCGAAAACCAATATGAGGACTAACTGTATCTGATATGGAACAAACATCACTACAAAACATTCAGGTTGCTATTCTATATAGCACAGTCTCTAAATTTCTGCTTCACTCAGTCGTCTTCAAAGCAAACACGATAATTAAACCAGCCCCGAATGCCACCGTCAAAATAAGCACAAAGTTCATAACTGAAAAACTTCGGTCCAAGAAGAAGTACCACAGCGCAAAGTTCCCTTTCTCCCAGCAGCAAACTATAAAACTTCCACAACATTCATTTTGTTTAGGTCTGCAGTACATTTACGCTGTGGTGTTAGTTCCAGGCACAGACATGGCATGGCATTCGTAAGTTACGCTCCTCGTAAAAAACTAAGAACACATTAAACAATTAAAGACCGCCTTCCCCAGCAGCAACGAAACACGGGACAAACACAGACCAAATACGTTAGTAACAACAGCAGAGGGACACATACACTACGCGTAGTATTTAAGATAGCCGGAAACGTTCTCTGTTAGTACTGTATTTAGTGACGGCTGAGAGGTTCTGCTGACAGACAAGTGCTGCAGAGGGCATCGTGACCGAATAGCAACGTCAAATTAACAATCTCGAGAAAAAAACAGAAATGTTACTATTTCGACAAGATATGAAACCATTTTGTTTACAGAAATCAGTGGACTGGGCATCTGTGGGGGAACAACAACTTACAGGCCACATAAATATTCCTAGCATTACAAATCATAAGGAAGTAGGAAGCTAGACCATTCTGTTTGTTAATATTTCTTTGACAAGATACAAAAATATTTTGTTTACAGAAATCAGTGGATTGAGCATCTGTGGGGGAACAACAACTTACAGGCCACATAAATATGCCTAGCATTACAAATCATAAGGAAGTAGGAAGCTAGACCATTCTATTCCGACGAATGTAGACGGAACAGGTTGAACTACGACTCAATTCATAAGGGTAGGAAATACCAAGCAAGGTACTGCATACAAATCGAACAGGAGAGGAAGTGTGTGGTGAGAACCGTCCTGCGGCTTTTGTTCGTGCTCAAAACGATGCTATCAAAATTTTACGTATTTCACTACGAGACGGACGACGACTTCAAGACATCACACATGATAATAAGGCAAACAGCCACGTAGTTTGAATTGTGTCATCCCCGTTGTGTGTGTCAAAACCGTAGAGGGCATGCAGTCAAACACAACTATGTCAATTAAGATGTTTTAATGACTATAACTAGGAAAACTACATGTTTCGGCACTGATTGGCCATCGTCAGGTTTTCTTAAAGAGAACTTATGGTCCTACTGTATATACTATATATATTATATATAACATATTACATATTATATATAATATATACTATATATAATATATTACATATATATTATATACATACAGTAGGACCATAAATTCTCTTGAAGAAGACCTGACGATGGCCAATCAGTGCCGAAACATGTAGTTTTTCTAGTTATAGTCATTAAAACATCTTAATTGGCATAGTTGTGTTTGACTGCATGCCCTCTCCAGTTTTCAGCTAATCAGTATTTCGAATAACACCGTCACGACAAATATTCGGGTTATTGAAAAGGAAAGTTATTAGTTCGTTTGTCAGTCAGTAAACATGGTCACAACCTAAACTATGGCACACAATCACGAAATAATCACTTTTATACCGAAACAAAATTAACGGAACAACGCACTGTTATCGCAATTGATAAAATAAATCTCGAGTCTGTGAATGATAGCAAAATGGAATGCCGCTATCATAACTTCGAAGTAATGACTGCGAACTTCCAACGCAACTGCAGTTTAATTTCTTGGAAGTTTCCTTTCTTATTATATCAACTTCGGCACGACAACTGTACCGGCAGTGCCGACGCTTGATTATATTCTATTCCATTCAAACAGCCGGCTACTTGCACAGTCTAAGATAAATATATACAAATTTTCATACATTACATAAGCCACACGAAACCGCGTTAAAAGCCAAAGGAACGATAACTATACCCGACCTAAATGAAAAACCAAAGACTGACATTACATGTCGCTTATCTCCATAAAAGGAAAAGCCCTTAACAAAGGGTCCACACATCGTGCCATTGCCGTCTTATCGTTTACAGGCCTGTGTGCACTGGAATATTTTATTTTATCGTCAAAAAAGTTACCCTGAGAAACACATTTCTACCAGCCTTGAACCCTAAGAAATGATTACCTCACTTTCTAACTTCAAACATGAATAAAACAATTTATATAAAACGCTACAATAACAACTGTAATTTCTACCGCCAGGAGGGGGGGGGGGGGCGTAACTCCAAAGCAAACGTGTAGTCGATATAGCGGCTCGATACGGGCTGGACGATCCGGGGGGTCCGAACCCCGGTGAGTGTAACAGTATCTTCTACTTACCCAACCAGGCCGGCACTGGGGGGTCACCCAGCCTCCCCTACAGTGGGTACCCGGGCTCCTTGACGGTGGTAAAGTGGCCGGGGCGTGATGCTGACCACCCACACCCGTAGCAGGAAGGCTAAAAATGAGTGCAGCTGTATCTCTACCCCCCCCCTCCCCGTGCCTCCTATGGCAAGTTACGGGGTGACCTTTAACTCTACCAAAGCGAAAGGAATGAAGCAGCTCAAATTACACAATATTTTGGCATTTTTAGGACAAGACCCAGTAAGATGTAAAATCGTTGTGGATAACAAATATTAACAAAATGTAGAGAATTTTAAATATCTAGGTTGTAGGACGTCCTGTGGAAAAGAAAATGATATTTAAAAAAAAAAACTAGCAAAATTGTCTCAAATACTGGGAAAAAAAAAATTTAAAACGAAATTTGGTCTGGACATTTTCAAGAATAAATGTACATAATGCACTGGCTCTCCCCATTCTTACGAAAGCGAATTCTGGACCCTTAGCGAAAAGGGATAAAAAACGATTCACATCAGTCGAGATGAAATTTTTCAGAAGAACAGCCGGGTAATGTATTTTTGACCACAATGTGAATGAAAGAATTGCAGACAGAGTTGAAAGTAGCGCCAGATGACAAGACACTAAGAAGATACAAATCAAACTGGCTACGACATGTAACAAGAATGAACAACAACAGGATGCGAAAGATAATGCTGAACTGTAGACCAAATGGACGAAGATGACTTGGAAGACATTTGAAGAGAATATTAGACGAGGCCAAAACAGAACTATCAAGACCTAACTCGTGAAGGACGACGACGATGAAGTGCAACATGACAACGTTAAAAATTTCGCACTGCGGTGGTATGATAGTCCATCTGAGGTGTCCTGTCGGAATGTCTGATTACATCACTACAACATAATACAAGCTTCGAACGTGCGGGATTCTTGCTAACAAGATAAACAGCACTGACAAATTCTAAGAACAGCGTCTAGTAACTCTTATTCACACTAAAGACAAGCCTGAGGGCACACAAACAAAAACCAAACGCGTCTAACTCGCTAAGAAGCCGCAAACGCATACAAGTTTGTTTTTAGTAGAATTCGTAAATCTGTCAAACTGCAGGATCGAATGAAGCCGACAGCTTGCCTTTGCATCAAATCACTGAGTATGAACTGATTCAATTTCGGTATCATAACCTAATCAAACACGAGCACAATAACCCGACACATTTTGCAGATATCGGTCTATCCCATTGCCTAACCGTGGTTCGCGAAAAGATTCAAGAGGTTCACCGTACAAGCACGTCAAAGCGGATTTTCAATTATCCATTGAAATTACTTTAACTGAAAATCGTATTTTTATTTCACAGAAATAGGTCAACTGTTAATCTGTTCCTATTTGGGCCTAAGAGGGACGAGGTAACAGGGGAATGCAGAAAACTACATAATGAGCTTATTGATCTGTACTCCTCCCCCAATACCGTTCGGGTGATAAAATCAAGAATGAGATAGACGGGGCATGTAGCGCGTATGGGGGAGAGGAGAGATGTGTACAAGGGTTTTGGTGGGGAAACCTTAGGGAAAGAGACCACTTGGAAGACCCAAGCATAGATGGGAGGATAATATTAAGATGGATCTTCAGGAAGTAGGATGTGAGGGTATGGACTGGATCGATCTGGCTCAGGATAGGGACAAGTGGAGGGCGCTTGTGAATACGGTAACATAACTTAGAGTTCAATAAAATGCGGTGAATTTCTTGACTAGCTGAAAAACGGTTAGATTCTCAAGAAGGACTCTGCTCCAAGGAGTAAGTTAGTTAGTTAGTTAGTCTGTCCCAACTGTACGGCAGAGTGTACACTAGTTCCTCATTCGTCCAGAAAACGGTCGACTGACACAACATTACGCTGCGTATATGAGGTGACCAGTCAGCTGAAGTCGGTGTCTCGAAAAATAAGAAGTGGCAAGATAACACACGAATTTTAGAAGAAATGGCTCTTTTATACTAAGTTCACCTGTTACTGTACTTGCGGAAGGGGTTACTGATTCATCTAGCAAGACCATTTGCCATTCATCCATTCAGTCATTCAGTCAGTCCACTAGCTACGTTACATGAACAAACCAGTGCCCCACTTCCAGTCCGACCTTCCCACGTTCTCTGAAGAGCAAACCAGGAATGTGGTCGGAGCTGCGTGCCATTCCTTCCACGTTCTGCGACGGTTAGAATTGGACACTGGTGTTTTTATTCCTTTTTATGTACCTTTACCCCTTCTCCGAGCCATTCCTGCTTCTCCGAAAAGCAGTCTGCCGGGAACTTCAAGCACAGGACAGAAGCCTCATCAGGTTACCGAACGCTGAAGAACACCAAATTGCAGGAATCTCAGTAATAATAACGATATCTCTAAGCAGAACACAAGCAGCTATCCGCAGTAGTTCTCTATAAATCACATCGACTGCAATGACAGCTTGTCAAAACATTCTTTGAAAGTGAGGTGTCTTGACGATACGAGTAAGTCAATGCACAACCACGCTCTTGGATTTTGTATGAACAATATATATATATATATATATATATATATATATCTTTAGACTTTACATACCTAAGAATACTCTAGTTTAATGAGGTGCAAATTCATATTTGTCTATATTGAGATATTTCCTGTCACGAGTTTTAGTGACTTCGTAAAGTCACATATAAAAGAATAGTGAGACAATGCATTTCCAATTCCGGTAAAATGACATTTCCTGTTTAGTCTACAACAAATGTCACTCATATACATGTTCTTATCGTGCAGAAAGAGAACAGAAGTCTGGGTTTTCGAACGCAGGTAACCAACGCACCTTAACGGGGTAAAGAAGCCGAGAAATACATGGAATTGTTTATGGTATTAATTCCATGCATTACACAACAATTTATAGCACAATAACCAACAAAATGCAAACTGTTGCAATATACAGTTTTAAAATGAAAAAAATTAAAGAACTCCAACATGTTTCGATTCCTTTAGAATCATTTTCAGGTGGAAAACATCAACCCAGTATGTATAAAACATGAATTAAATTAAAATTATAATATACGATGTATGTGGGATATCCTTAAGTCCACGGTACAAGCACAAATGTTAAGCATGGTATTGTGGAATACTTCGTCACATCTGTGCTTCTACCGTAGACTTCAGGATATTCAAATACTTCATATATTATTATTTTACTTTAATTCGTGTTACAAAATATATGACGGACGTTTTCTCCTTGAAGATGATTCCTAAGGAATCGCGACATGTTCCAATTGTAAAATTATACAATGCAACAGTGTGTGTGTTTTGCTGGTTACTGTATTATAAACTACACAGAATATGTTAATAAAAATCCAACCAGATGCAACAGTATGCAGATATTTATTCGCTGCAAAGTCACTCTACATGTTTCGGGTGTCACAGCACCCATCATCAGGAGCACTAAAAACTGTGACCGCAACCTCCGGTACAGGTCATAATACTGGTACAGCTACTTCCCTCCAACGTGGCCCGATCGGATGACCTGAACCGTAGGTTGCGGTTACAGTTTTTAGTGCTCCTGATGATGGGTGCTGTGACACCCGAAACATGTAGAGTGACTATGCAGTGAATAAATATCTGCACACTGTTGCATCTGGTTGGAATTTTATTAACACTGAATTGTGTTGCACGGAACCATGAGTTTAAAATTTACACAGAATATGTATGACTCGGACTCATTTGTGCGTATCATTTTCGTTATCACAGTAGCCGTATCCACGTTGCTTTTACCGACTGGAGACCTTTGAGACCCACCCATTAATAAAAGGTTAATCAGTTAAATTACAGGCCCGAGGTGCCCAGAGGGTTCCAGGAAGTTAAGGTTCCCAGTTTACATGACAATGGCCCTGAATGGTGGTAAGGTTGTCAGCCCTACGCACCGGCCGCTTTTACCCCCAGCAAATGCTCCTGGTACTCATTTCTGTTAGAGGCTGAGTCGACCCCATAGTGCGATCGGAAGGATTTTATATCAATGAAAAATCCAATGATACCAGCTGGGATCGAACCAGCGACCTTCCGATTTGTAGCAAAGCACCTTAACCACTGTGCCACCGCGGTCCCCGCCGATCCATTAATACAATTCCTAATTATCAACATGGTAGGATCACTGATATTTTCTTAACGTTATTAATTCCACACAACGGGACTGCATTACATACTCATAAAACCAATACATGAAATACAGTACACACAGAGATACAATTCCTTATTTCCTCCTACATATATCGGAGGCCACCCGCCATCATCACAGAGTACAGGCCTACACACGAATATATTTAAAGCTTGATAAAATATAATACACTTACAACAGTAATACTAACTTTATCATAGTGATTTCTGCAGCTATGTACATAGGATGTAAATAGAGCATACTAGCGTATGCGTAGTTGAAGTAGCAGGCAGTCACTTACACAGAACACCACACTGCATAACGCAAGAGACAAGATCCACTACAGATTAAAAAGAACTACGTGTTTGAACGCCGCTGCGACCCCTAAAACTGTACTGCAAACACAAACAATTTTAACTGCGGATACTATTTCACTGCATTTCACACCCTATGAACACAGCTGTCGAAATCAATGTACATTATTTTTGTAAATGTATCATATTTTATTGAGTTCTAAATATATTGGTTTGTATACTCTGTGATGATGGCAGGGCGGTCCGGGATCGAATCCCGGCGGGGACCAGATTTTCCACCTGTCCAGACCGGCCCTGGGGCCCATACATTCTCCTGTAAAATGGGTACCGGGTCTTTCCCGGGAGTAAAGTGCGTGCTGCTGACCACTCACCCCCTTCTAGTGCCGCGGTCATGGAAGAGTAGAGCTATACCTCTGCCTACCCTCTGGGCCACACCGGGCCCGTAAAGTGATCAGTTTACCTTTTACTCTATGATGATGGCGGGTGGCTGCCGAAACATGTAGAAGAAAATTAGAAATTGTACCTCCTTCTACACTGTATTTCATATGTTGGTTTTTATAAATAAGAAACATTATCGATAATTCACTTTACTAACCAATAAAATCCACTAAGTAAAATACAATAAAACAAAAATCATAAAACACACTTCACGGTAAGTGCACAACTCCTACATGTTTCGGCACCAAGGTGACATCATCAGGGAGTTTAACAACAACAAAGGACCATGAATCCAACACCTACTTTAGGCACTAGTCGTCCTCACTTGAAATTCCCTGAGCATGGCACATTGGTGCGGAAACATGTAGGAGTTTTCACTTAACATGATGTGCGTTCTATAATGTGTCTTGCTGTATTGTACTCAGAAATTCTACTTAGTTAACCTTTTAAAGACGAAGCGCAGACTGCTTAATTTAAAGACCCAGTCCGTACCGCGCAGTAAACATTTTACATCTCGGTTATAAAAACCAACCAGTTTATACTGTAAGTGGCACAAGTCGCTGTTTGTTCTGAGATAAATACAGTGTGGGCAAAGCGTACAGTTGTTGAAATATTAAACCTACTGGTGCATCACGTAACCAGTAGGCTTTAGAAGGTTAATATATTGAATGCACGAAAATTCACGGTATGAACAACAAAGAGCTACCGACAATTGTTAGAAAATGCCTTAACTTTATCATCGGGCGAACAGTCGAATTTTCGGCAAGAGGAGCCAACGTTCTTACACGGCGCCTTCAAATACTCGTGTCAGTAGACAATGAAACCCTTTAACAAAGATTATAAATATAACAAGGTTTGTCAGAAGTGGCAGTGTAATTGGCGTGGACTTACACGAGACATACAACCCGTTCTTATGTTCCTGCCGTGCAAACGGGTCACGCCATAGGCAGAAAGCTCCACTCCATTTACTCGTAGTTTTGTTAACGTTTGGTTTAACCCTTCGACATCTTCATTCGCCGGTAAGACACACGTAGCTGGTGGTGCCCTCGCAGTCGTTCTGTACACTAAACTGATGGGCATCTAAAAAAAAAAAAAAGAGATAACTTCGGGAATCGGAAACTCCCCATGCAATCCGAGCATTTCGCATTACAGCGCCATCAGGGGTCATAAAAGAAAGGTCGAATTCACATTTGGGTGGCCCAGTTACACGTCAGACAGCTGGCCTAGATATGCCAGCTCCCTGACTACGATTAACTTGGGCAGGTGGTCGCCCTGCACAGGTTTAGCTGCTAAGTGAAGACAAAGCAAGGAGCCACAAACGACCTCGGCACGCCGCCCACGTTTATAATAAGAGTTTAATTATATTAATACATGAATGCACAATCACGAGCAGATGGGCGCTCGACGCACGCTTCAGACTTCCTGTCAGCCGTAACTGCCTAATCACAGAAATCGGAGAATGAGCCTGCCCACGGCCGACTCTAACGTTAAGTATGAGCAGCGATGCCGTGTGAATGAAACGCGAGAACACACACACACACACACACACGCATATATATATATATATAAAGTTCACCCTAGAACAGGCAACGAAGGCCCAGAGGGGGAGCAGAGGTATAGCTCTACTCTTTCTTTAACCTCGGCGATAGATTTGGTGGGTTGTCAACGCCACACCCCGGCCGCTTTACCCCCGGGGAAGATCCGGTACCCATTATATAGGAGGCAGGGTGGAACCCAGGGCCGGTCTGGACGGGTGCGGAAAATCTCGCCCCCACCGGGATTGGATTCCCAGACCGTCCAGCCCGTAGCGAGTCGCTATACCGGCCCACCCCACTCATATATTGCGATTTTAAATAGGAATAAAAGTATCAGAGTTTATTATCCACCAACTAATGCACAAGTGACTGTCATAAAAACAGTATTGAAATTTACATTAAAATAGATGCGACATGTTTCGTTGCAGTCACACCATCCTCAAGGAGCTCATTACCTGTACTTGCTAAAGTTACATTTGTTTAAAATGGTCAACTGAGGTTCATCGGCGTATGATTAAATCAGTGGTGATGTGGCTGCATATATTGGTAGTGTCCTTGTGGATGTGTGCATGTCGCACTGTTCGGGAGCAGACCTAAATTGACCATTTTAACAAATGTAACTTTAGCGAGCACGGATAATGAGCTCCCTGAGGATGGTGTGACTACACCGAAACATGTTAGAGCTGTTTTAATGTAAATTTTAATATTGTTTTATGACAATTACTTGTGCATTAGTTGGTGGATAATAAACTCTGATAGTATCAAGATTCACGGTACAAATGTAAAAATTATCGAGGAATAAACGTGCTCATCTATTTTGAAGACAAATGTCCAGAAATAAATGAAGCATACAAAATCTTCGAACATGAGATTCACAGGACAAAAATTTAAACAGCGCAGGCCTACCTAACGAATAACATTATTTGAAACAGGCTACATGTAACTGTGGTAAGGCGGAACTTATCCCTAATCACGACATGAAGGTATAAGGGGAAGTCAAGGTACAGCTCCAGTCATTCTCTAGGTATGCATTAGATTGGGTGAGTGGTAAGCTTCACGCCCCAGCCACTTTAAACCCACGACAAGCGCCGCTGTTACTGAATAGCAGGTTGCGTGGACCCCAAAGTCGGTCTGGACACATTAGAGAAGATATGTAAAGAACTAAATACGAAATTGTTGTACTCTTAAAGTGCTATCTATCATACGACAGGATGTACACGTCGGAAACTCGGTTCCCATTTTAAGCAGATTCTATGATGTAATGATGGTAGAACGGTAGAGACTAAGAACGGATATACATAATTTTCTCCGCATTATACGGTTTTCTTCCCTTCACAAGGTATCACCGTGAAAGTCAGCTATGGCAGAAGGCAGCACTAGAAGGGAACGTGATGTCAGATATTTCAGCGCCTAGGTTTTGAATTACGGTGCGTCATGGCGCACGGCACGACGCGTCGCGTAAAAACTAGGCGTTAGTGTCAGGGTCAAAGTTGAACAGCGGTGTCCACATTACTGATAATTTCCACGCACATGAACAGCACCGAGTCAAAGTACATACACTCTTCGTAGAAGAAATCTCGTTGCGTTTCAAGTACATTAATAAAATGAAATTATATATGTACTCCGTCTGACACAACCATATAATATTTTGTTATTCTAGTATTAGTAAAATATAATATATATTTTATTATAATAATATTTTATTCTATAAAATTCTATGAAATATTATATATTTTATTGAGCCGGGCAGCTCAGTCAGTATAGCGACTGACTACGGGCTGCACGGTCTGGGATCGAATCCCAGAGGGGACGAGATTTCCCGCCCGTCCAGACCGGCCCTGGGGCCCACCCAGCCTCCTGTAAAATGGGTACCGGGTCTTTCCCGGGGGCAAAGTGCGGCCAAGGCGTGCTGCTGACCACTCACCCCCTTCTAGTGCAGCGGTCATGGAAGAGTAGAGCTATACCTCTACCCACCCTCTGGGCCACACCGGCCCTGTAACGGGATCACTTTACATTTTATATATTTTATTATAATATTATATAGTTGTGTCAGACGGAGTGCGTATATAATTACATTTTATTAACATACACATAATCGCTTAATACTCAGGAAAATAACACTTCCATCAGAGTACAGCATTTTGTGTTATATTTACTGTACACCAATTCTGCTACATTGCTCTGTCTGAATAATTACTCCGTCATCAAAGTACCGTTACGAACGCTGCCATCAGCACTGTAATAAAAACAGGCTGTAAATGGTATGGTATACTTTGTGATGCAGTATACAGACTACAAGAGGCATTCTTTACATTCAGAATGTCATGCGGTTTCACGGTAAACGCATGCCATTTCATTTAGGTCCATAAGAAAAATGCGGTCTATCCTCGGCCAGTTTTTACGAAAATCATGCACTCACAGCAGAATGAGGTAGACATTTTATAACCAGATGTCACACAAGTCGGAAAATAAACGTGGAAACCAGGAGGGGCAGAAATTCACTCGCATTCCCAACAAAAATACGAAGTTCACCGCGCAGATTTTCAAAAAGCTAGTAAAGAAACTCAACATATTTGCGTAAAAATATCGTGTGCCGAATTTTACCCAAATCGGACAAGAAGAGCACAAAATTGGGCAAAGTTGCATTTACGCCCCTAACAGATTTTCACGAAACTTAAAAAAAAAAAATCTGCTAAGGTGCATTACGTGGATATTATATAAAGATCAAAGAAATATTTAACGTAGAGACGGAAATTCAATGACGCCCGGCAAAAAATCATGAATACCGCCGAACCGACTTGAACGAAACTCAAGTTTGGCCAAGCGTTTTTTTGTAAAGAATTCCTACACCCAATCCCACGAAAGGCTTAGCCCTTGACATCAGATCAGACGGACGGTAGTACGGGCGTGGTCTCCACATAAGACGGTCGTTTATACTTCGTTACGAATTCTGAAGACATGCGGTCTAAGCAAATGGTTCTCCAAGTAAAATTTTGTCACAGGCCTGCTTGTAACACAAGAGCTGATTACATACATACCCTACAGCTGCAATATAAAATGAGGTTTAACATACAAGTTAAATAAATAATCTATATGTCTCACGCAGACGCAAACACATTACATGGCGCTATGGGATTTTCAAATCACAAAGCGGCGAACATGGTGGTAACAAACAGCCGGCCGAGAATAGTTCAGCGCCCAGACAACGAAATGTAAAGAAACTCTACATACGAAAAGACATCACAGGTTCAATATACAAACCATCTGAGAACACACGACCCAGTGAAGAGTTCAAGATTACGGTCCAGAAAAATCTGAGACCTGGATACAGATGAGAAGAATCAGCTGCTTCAGACTCGCCGCAATGCCGCCACAGTCTTCTTCCAATACCTGCTGCAGAGAGAAGAGATATTCTTGGCAAATCGCTGAACTCGGCTTTGTAAACCATGTCTACATAACCTCTTAGTTTATCTGACGACCTACCTACCGACCGACCATCCAACCAACCAAACCAATAAACTAGAGAAACGAATTATTACAATTCGAACCAACGAATGCACACGATATATTAAAATCAAAGTAATGTCACCACACACCAGCTGCTACACGTTCGGACTTTATTGGCCCCCCCATCATCATTTAGCAGAGCTGACGAAAACTCCCAAATGTAGCAGACCGAGTTAGGGCCGATTCGCACTACGCGTCAAGTTTCCTTTCCGTCACCGTTCCATCTCCGTTCCGTCAGAATGGCCTGTGTTCACACTGTCCGTCACGCTCATTCACCTTCCAGAACAGCAAACGATAGGAGGCCTGCCAATATTTCCATCAAATATGCAGCCCACTGCCACGGAATGCATTTTCCTTTATTTATTAATTATTAGAACTTCGGTGATGATAGAATAATAGTAACTTCAATACTGGCAATAAAAAAACATTGAAAGTTACCTGATTTTTTTCAACTCTTCACCTATTTGTCCCCACAGTTTTTCTTTCCAGACACTGTCACTATACTTCTTACTTGACATGTCATATAATTCCTCACATTTCTGCACCAGTTCTACTAAATTTCTATCCATTTCTAAAGACAAAAACAGGCAACACCCGTTGCAAGCAAACACTAGAAGTGTAGTGGAGGAGACGTAAGACTGTTCACATTATCGGAATCGAGCAGGTACAGACAGTTTCGGAACCGTTCCGTCACATCTAACATTCTCGTTCAGTAACGGCGACGGAACGGAACTGAGACGTGACGGAAACGTTCCTGTCAGTGTGAACATCTCCGTTTAGTTACACATGAGAAAAGTTTACTGAACGGTGACGTTTCGCGACGGAACGGAAACGTGACGTATAATGTGAATCGGCCCTTATAGTTGACAGCAGCTCTGCAACATGTAGAAAGTGTTATGCTGTTACGTTCTGTACAACTGTGTGCTCCCTGATGATGTGCCAGTAAGGCCCGAATATGTAGCAACTGGTGTGTGGTGACATTACCGTTATTTTAGTAAGACTGTATGCTTCCGTTGGCTCTAAAGGTAATAGCTTAATTATAATGCATGGACTGAAGAATGTGAAAATGCCAAACCACCCTCTGGTAATGTGCAACACTAGTAATACAGAACCCATGCAATAAACTTTGCTCCAAGCCATTTCATTCCACTTCTGAACCTCACAATCCGTTTCGCCAACAACTACATTTAACGTTTCTCTATCGTTGCACCGTGCATTTCGTAGAGTCATTTAATCAGCACATCAACTAATGCACATAAATAAAACTATGTACATTAAAATATTTAAAATCGTTCCAACATGTTTCGATCCCAAGATCATCTTCAGGGAGCTACACTGTTCCTTGCTAAAGTCACATTCTTAAAAACACTCATTGATTAAATTAATCAGTGAGTGTTTTTAAAAATGTGACTTTAGCAAGGAACAGTGTAGCTCCCTGAAGATGATCTTAGGATCGAAACATGTTGGAGCGATTTTAAATGTTCTAATGTAAAAAAATTTTATTTATGTGCATTAGTTGGTGTGCTGATTAAATACTTTTTAACGTATTTATGACCATCAAAGTACCCCACACACACACACACACACATGTATTAAGGCAATGCAAAATACGAAGAAAACATTTCTTACTGTCATTCACCGAAATCTGGATTCCCATTATTTCTAGATTTATCATCAATATAGCCAAAAGAGCATGACAAACTCATTTCCTGACCAAGTCGAACCAAAATTTCGTGATAAAAACCAGACATACTCTAACATTAGGCCTTGTCTTTTATTTAGATCACGGGACTCAGTTGGACTTTTCGGGGTCAGAAAAGGTACGCTGCCAGTCAGTCGGCTAGTTATTCATCATTTCTGGGCGTACAACTCGGGGTAGAGGCTAGGTCGGTGACATGTAAGTGGGTGTAACCTGTGCTCTTAGTCCCCAGCGTACCGTAGACACTTTCGCTGATCTCACAATAAACGTGGGCCAACAAGAGTCTCACATTTGAGAAACCTTGAAACCGTTCCAAAGACCCCGGTGCTGCACCTATCGGGTCTCTTGTCACCTTCAAACATCATTAACTGTCACTCAATTATTTTACCAACCACTGCACTTATATAAATTTATAAAATTTACACCTTAAAACATTAAAAACGCTTCGACATGTTTCGGTCCTAGGACCATCATCAGGGAGCTGTATCGTCCTTGCTAAAGTTACACTATTAAAAGTCATAGTGACATTAATATGACTTTCAATAGTGTAACTTTAGCAAGGACGATATAGCTCCCTGATGATGGTCCTAGGACCGAAACATGTCGAAGCGTTTTAATGTTTTAATGTGTAAATTTTATAAATTTTATATATGTGCAGTGGTTGGTGTGATAACTGAGTGACTTGACAACATGCACGGTGTAACAACGAAAATAAAAAAATAAATAAATAAATCATTAACAGTTTGTGACCCGGCGCGTCGGGGATGGAAATGGCGTCGCTCGCTTGCCGCTGATTGGACCCCCTGTCAGGGACTGAGAGGGCAAAAATATCGCGTCTGGGATGCTACACAGTGGCGTACCCAGGAATTTTGTTCTGGGGGGGGGGGTTCAACAAATTCAGTTGAGGACAGAGGACAGACAGAACGGGGATCTGGGGGCGGCAGCCCCCTAGTCAGGGGTTCTGGAGGCAGCTGTAATTTGGTACAAGAAATTTCATTTCATATAGTAAAATTTTCTTAATTTTTGGTACTTTAAGACTACTTATGATGACAACCAATTTATCTCTCATTGCTAATGTAAAACAATTGCAAACCGGCGGTAGTTTTAGAATTTTACTGCCTTTCTTTCGAACATCGTGGGGTATTGGCCTCCTAAATTCAGCAATTTTTAACAGTTTTCACAATCGGGTTGAGTTTGGCACGATTTTGGAGGGCCTTCGGAATTTCGGGGGGGGGGGGGTTTGAACA
>Ga0123354_10008262_pt1 | contig 15810 bp, 9 predicted proteins | sample TergutLab28metaG_2_FD_97872 | JGI IMG/M metagenome (GOLD analysis project Ga0123354, IMG submission 97872) | Labiotermes labralis P4 segment gut microbial communities from Petit-Saut dam, French Guiana - Lab288 P4 | ecosystem: Host-associated > Arthropoda: Insects > Digestive system > Gut ...
ACCACCAACAAAATCCCCTTCACCCCCCCCCCCCCATAGAGAATCTCAATATTTTGTCTAAATTATTTTAATACAAGCTACAAGCTACAAAATAATCTTGTTTGAATGTCTGGTGACCACAGAATTTTTAATATAGCGCATAACTCAATACATAACTGCATCAGTTCTTTTACTTCATTTCTGTTTCACTCTCAGATGACCATAACAAGTCTAAAGTGCATAATGCAACCTGTGCACTACCATTTGCTTGCAGGTCACTCACTTAATGCAGTGGTGAATAATACCAAATTAAAACACACATATAAAGTATTTTCCAAACTGATCAGCTCATTTACATAGCAGTAAAACCAGAAGGCATGTTACAAATCACATTGTTATTGACATAATGCATTCAGTAAACAAAAGAAAAATCATAATGCTATGAAATGATACTAACATAACAAGTGCTAATATCAAACACTTACTCCTCTGCTTTTCCTACTGCCATCTGGGAACCAATATAGACACCATCCTTCACTGACTGTAAGCTACTTCCAATGATTGAACTAATGTCCTTCCTGCAATTACATTTGTAATTATCATACCTAAATATGAAGAAATGTACCTAACAGACAATGTGTACAAAAGTGCAGGTAACAGGTAATGATGACCCTATGCCTATATCCAAGCTAGAGATGGTCAGTGGTCAGCTTCACACTGTCCATTACACGTCTCCTTCATTCCTGAGATAGGATGGTGAGAACAGCTCCTAAATGTTTGAGCTTGTGGCTAGATTCAAAGACAACTTGCCAAGACCTACCATAACTGTCACATACCAAAGGTACTGAAGTTTTAATTTACATAAATCATATCCTGGAAACAGTACATCAACACAACTTTATAAAGACAGGCATTTCATATGTACTGTGTACACATGTTACTAAAAAACAATGGTACTGCAGGGCTAAATACACAATTCTTCACAAAATAATTCTTCCACAAAACAAATTTTGTTCATATTTTATCAATACAGACTAACATTTTTACATTCAAAGCCAGTACACTCACAAAAAATTATGTTTTACCTTCATACGTTCCATATCTAGCATTAAAGGAATATTTAAATTTATGTAGTAAACCAACAAATGCACCCCGGTAAAATATGCGCATTTGTTGGCCTACTACATCAATATGAAATAAGTCTCACCTTTCTTCTTTCATGTGGGGCGTGTCCGACACAACACACAGTGCACTCTGTTCTATTGTTTCAAACTTAATTTCATTGGCTTCTGACCCAGCATCATCCCTGAAATAAAATTTAGTGTTATACAAGTGTACGTGATTTTAAAAAATCCATTATAAAAATGTTGCATGTCAGAAAACACACAAAATGCTAGCCATTACATGGGCACGTAAATCTGCGAAGACACAACTTTTGAAGTGAGATTTTAAGTTTTTATAGCAGTGAAATATCACTTTGTTGCCTTCTTGGGTATAACATGTGGTCTGACGGAGGGTTACCAACATTATGGACAAATATTCTGCCTCTATCTTTAATTCTACCCTGAAGATGGAGACAGTGTGTTCTGAAAAGCTGGTGACCACCTAGCAGAATACACAGTGTGATAATCCATAAGATTACAATATGAATTGAACATCTGTTATTGTCCCTGGTCTCCGACACTTGAACAGATATTTTTGAGTTTATCAATGATATACTTACATGTGTAGCCTTTCCGGCCCCTTATGACAGGCTGCAGCTTAAGTATTTTTGTGACACATCAGGTAACATAAGCATTTTTTTCCTACAAAATCTACAAGCAAGAGTTCTATCTTCACTGCCTCATTTAACACATATACATACACTGTTAAGATTACATTCCCATAAACTGCAATGTACGGTGAAACAACATGGACTAGAATAGCAACAGCAAAATCTGAACTGCTGCATCTGGCCATTACAGATCATGCCAGCACCACCAGAAAACAACACTAACCTTAAGTCTACAGCTCTGAAATGCCACGTTTCCATTGTGACCAGAACACTGCTCAATAAACAAGCTTGGTGTGGGAAAATGTTGTCGCTTTTGCATGAAAGGGATGCACATTTAATGGGACAGCAGTGACCTTTTTTTGTCTATTAGAGGTTAATCAGAGCCCTGGGAATATTAAGCAAGCCTTATGGCCACTAAAATTTGTCTACAAGGAAACAGGGAAGTCAGGACGGATCAGCATTACAAAGGTCTGTGGATTGAATAGCACAGAGTGGCAGGAATTTTTCTCCTCGTCAGTATGTCCAGAGCAGCTGGTCAACCTCTGATCCAATGTCTACCACCGACGTCTCCGCAGCAGTAAACTGACAATGTACCTCCAGTGCAGGGTTAAGGATAGGTACAGCTTTAACTTCATAAAAGCATTTTAACGAGTACTTTTACCGTGAAGTTTCGTTGTAGGTTGAAATTCATACGACCCTACATAAATTTAAAACTTCAATACACTACACCACACAACCAGGACATGCTTGCTCACTTCCGGAATTCATGTATCTGTACACAGACGAACATATGTCACGGCAAAGGCGGTAAATCTTTTCTACTTCAAAGGTGTCTGTATCTTATGTCGTAAATTGTAATTATATTTTATTCTTACCCTTGAATTGCCAATGTGGTCATTTTGTATTATTGTCGAAGTCACAAGTCTCTAACAACACCTAAGAAACTCAAACTAAGCGAATTTTGTTGTGAATACTTCCCCGTTCCAAACTTCTCCAAAATCTTCCGTATTTCATTTACTCCAACTCATGACCATTCATAACCTAAAATATTTTGAAATCAATATCAGCTTTTTTCAGAATGTATAGAACCGTGCTTTACAGAAGCACCTTCCAAATAAATGTCCCGTTAACACTTTCAACATCACGTTAATGCGTGTGGTATTAGAAGAATATCTCACACTGTCCACTCAACCACATCATTCCAACATTGTCTTCCATTTTGGGTGTTTTCAATGCCTTGAGGTACGATCAAATCATGGATAAAATTATACAGTCTTTGCAATGATACACAGATTAATGAAAGTGTGATATAGTCTCTGGTTTCCTGCGTGAGGTGTCGACAACCAGGGTGGTTGCCAAAAAAGCTGCTTGACGTGGCACGTATGTGTCGAGTTGCATGCGTGTAATCCGTGTTTGAGTGTGTGTGTGTCAATCAGTACCAGTTCTGGTTGCCATAGGCGTGGTCGGAATAGTCGTCGTGGTTGGTTTAGCTTATAGAAGACGGCGAGTGCAGGTGGCTGAATACTTGAAGTAAAGTAGCTTCAAGTGAATACTTTAAATGTATGTGTTTCGTGTTAAATGCCGTACTTGATGAAGCGAGCTGATACTGTAGACCCGATGTGAATAGTAGAGTTGTAGGTTTGCGATTTGTTACAGTTGGCTAACGGAGGCCCCGTTTTGCGGCAGCGGTTGCCACGCAATCTGCTACGAAGATTTGAAGTAAATGCTTGATTTTAATCGGTTTACGAAGTAACAGTATTTTAGGTACTGTGATGTGATTAGTACGAATCCGAATAAGTACAATAGAGTGCAGACTTAATAACTACCGCAGTGTTCATATAATGTGGAAAATACAGTAGTTACACGACCGCACATAGTACTTACCCAAGAAATGTGCACAATATGTGTGACATTTGTTGTTTAGGTGCTCTGATGGATTGGGTTAATATAGGTTAATATCGGTGCCGTGTAAACAGAATAACGTTTTTACTATTTTATGCTACACGATTTTGATGTATTCTTTTTAACTGTCATTTCAGGTTCCAGTAAAAAATGGATATCCAAACGGGTCTTGTCTGTGTTGGAGTAGTAGTACTTTGTGCAGTGGTAATATTTGTGATTTCAATGTTCGGGATAAAAGAGAAGACTTACGAAGAAGCAATTGCCGAACAAAGAAACATGCCAGAGGAGAACTTATTGTTAGGTCGTAGTGGAAAAGACAAAGTGAAGGATAAGAAGCAAAAGAAAACAGGGAAGAAAGTGAAAGAGAAGCCAACAGAGCGTGAGAAGAAACAATCAGAAGCAGTTTCATCTGTTCCTGCTCAACCATCCTCACAAGAAAAATCTGATATGGACTTACAGGAACCAGAAATAGAAGTTTTCAATAAACGGCAACCTCAGGTATGTACTTGGCTTAGCAGTCTTCATTTGTAGGTACACTGCTTTTTTATGAAAGAATGTTATTACTCACATGTAATGGATTGCTAAATTTTTATGTTAAATTAGAATTAGAATGAATTAAATTAGATGTGACTGAGATGTACTCTGTGTATATTATCTTGATTGTTATGGCCTACACTATATGAAGGGTGGTGGCAAGCTGATGGGCCAACATCTAAGATGTGGCAAGTTGGTGTATGTAGGGAATCTTAAGTTACATTTTGTTATGATGACATTTAAATGTTGGTGCTGGGTTTTCTGTAGATTTCATAGTCATTGCACTGAGATACAAAATGATACAAAATATGTTCATGTCCAGAATACTGAAGTGTCGATCCTAATAGCAAAACCACGGTGTCAGAGAGTTTTATTTGATTGTGACAGGTCTATAATATGAACCTTCTGCACGTCGTGTGGATGCTGTGTTGTGCTAAATGTTGCCATAGAAATGGTACAGATGTGGCAGTCATCTTCTAGGCAGTATTTCATGGACAGAACATTTTCAAGGTTCTATACTGTCCCAGTTCATTTGAGATAGTACTTGTTTTGCCTACCTGTTTATTGTTAATTGACTTCTTGAAACACATTCTTATTACCTTTCTTGGTAAAATTTAGCCACGAGGAAAAATCATTCATTCAATTAATGACCAAGTAAATTGCATGGACATGCTAACTAACATTCATGCAGTACCAATATATAGTGTAGAAGGTGATATTTCAGAAATGTATGTTATGTTTTTCACATCTGGAGTCAGGCAGGTTGTCAAATGTAGTAGTGAAGGTTTTTTACAAATATAAGTGAGATTTTCATATCCTGATGAATCTTTTACATATATTTTTAATGAATATCTATTCCTCATCTACACATGTTTCTTTTTTTTTTTATTTAGTTTTTTTAACTAAAATCAAATTATTAATTTGTAAAAGTGATAAATTTGATATAATATTCCTAATTACTGTTAGTGACTTAGTCAAGGGTTGTAAGGCAGTGGTGATGTACCCACAACATACTGAAGTTGAGACATTAGAGGGTAAAGTGTAAAAGGTGTACAAAGAGAGCAGCATTGTATAGTAAGTGTGACACTGAATAGTGTGGCTAACCATCGTGTTACAGTTTTGTGGGTTAGTCTTCTGCTTGTAACCCTTCATTTAATCCAAGTGTGATATCACATTTGCATGGCTTAGAAACATATTACTATGGGATGTCACTGGCTTTACAGATAGCTGCTATATCATTTGATGTTTCACATTTCAGGAAGACAAGAAGAAGAAGAAAAGGGAAAAGGAAAGAGTAAAGCTAGTTGTATTAAATATAAATGAACAGAGCGATGTTATTGAGGTTTCACCTGTTCCTGCCAATCACTTGGAGGAAGTTCAGCCACAAGGCGACCAGCAGCCAAAACAAAAAGGAGCTGTAAGTGAAGCTGTGTCTATTGTGTGTATTGACACAGAGTCTCAGACTCCAATAGTATGTGGGCAGATGAGATGATTTTGAAATTTAAGGTGGACTGCACTTTATTGTGAGCAGTACATGGGAATAAATGTTGTCAGTAGAATTAAACACACCTTTAATAATCTCTCATACTGTTAATAACAAAGTGAAGATCTGTTACAGCTATCAAATTTAAACCTCTGTTGCATTGTTACTTATCCTGGCATGTATTGTGAGTTACCATCATGGAAAGCAGACTGAGTCTAAAGCCCATGATGAGAAGCATTTTAAATAAAAGGAAAGAGACTGTTGGCACTGTGCTAGGACATTTTCTGTAACTGCACTAATGTGAGAGGACTGTGTGTTTGAGACCCTGTTATAGATCCTTATTGTGGGATTTACATTTTACTGGGAAGAATATATGTTGAAGGTATTTGAAAATAACGTGCTGAGGAAGATATTTGTGTCTGAGGTGAAGGAAGTAGCAGGAGACGGGGAGAGACTGCATAATGCATAGCTCCAGGATTTGTACTCTTCGCCAAGTAGTGTTAGGGTGATAAAATCAAAGTGGATGAGATGGGAGGGGCATAGGGCTTGTATGGGAAAGAAGAGAAATGTATTCAGGGCTTTGGTGGATAAATCTGAAGGAAAGAGACCACTTGGAAGACCTAGATTTAGATGGGAGGATAATATTAATATTGGAAAGAGGAGGAGAAGGCATGGACTGGACTAATCTGGCTCAGGTTTAGGGACAAGTTACAGGCTCTGTGAATGTGGCAGTGAGCCTTAGGGTTCCATAAAATGCAGGGAATTCTTTGAGTAATCAAGGAACTTTTGACTTCTCAGAAAAGCTCTGCTCCACGGAATTTGTTCTTACATTTTACTTCCATGTGTCATGTTGGAATGATTGCCGCTTCATATTAGAGAGGACAGAGTTTGACTGGCCTGACTGAAGTCTGTGATTTCCCACAGCCCCTCTCCAGTTGTACCTGAAATTGGACCACACCTGCTTCCTTCCATATTCTTCCCGATTCATTATTCACAAATCATCGTATCTTTCACTGCTGTAGTATTAGTTTCTAAGAATTATGTTAAATGGACCAACATTACAAAAAATATATGTATTATAGATTGTAAAGATTTACCATATTTTTCCATCATGTACAATAAGTGTGTGGTGTTTACTGTTTACTATTTATGACTTGTTACTACTGTCAGGAGGAAACTGACATTTTCAGGTGATATCATTAATGTAAAGGTAAAGCTATCCCATTATGTGCCTGGACAGGCCCTTAGAGCCCTGGGGGGTTGACGCTCCCAGAATTTCTTGACAGTTGGCACAAGAAGGTGGTAAAGTTGTCAGCCCTACACACCGGGCAGCAACTTTACCCCCCCCCAGGAGATATCTCTGGTACTCATTTCTGTTTGGCTGAGTCAGCCCCTGGGCCATAGTGTGGCCAAAGGGTTAAGACAATGAAAAATCCCAATGACACCATCAAGAATTGAATGCACAACCTTTGTCTTGGAGTGTAATGCCTCAAACATCCGCTCCACCACATGTATGGTATCGTTAACATAAGTATTAAAAATTGCTATTACAGTACAATGTTCAGAATTTTGGCGTTAAAAGGAGAATCTGTTCCAACCTTACATTGTAATAGTCGTTTTTAGTATTTACAGTAATTATAATATTGCCTGAAGGTTGAAGATTGCTGCCAAAAGTAGTAGCAAGCAATAAATAATAAGTACTCTATATGACAGAAACATATGGCAGATCATATATGTGTGACATTTTTGTGCATAATCACAAATTCCAATGCTTATTTGGAAAGCTTGCATGAGTATTCAGGGAATTTGGTGTTCATTTTCATTCAACACATATTGTAAATATTTTTCAAATTCTTTGGCATGATATCTCAACATTTGGCAATGCTGTCACCAGATATTCCTGTGTAACTGACCTAACTTTCACTGTTATGGTATACTGAATTCCATGTTCACGGTGCTGATTTTGGTAACTATTGAATATGTATTTAAGCTGTGATAAAACAGTTTGTCTGAGAGAAGATTAATGTACAAGGTTGGTTGAGAACAAACTGCAACAAATGCAGTGCCATTTTAGTACAGCACATATGGAATTTTCAGTTTCGTGTTAGCAGACACTGCATGATGTATATGATCCATAGGCAGTGATAGTTGCAAGAAAAAATTAGTACAATAAAGTTTTGAGTAACTCATGAAAGGATTTCAGATTTTGATTATGTGGTCTGTCTATGTAAGTTATTTACATTAGAAAGTTTTTGGATCCTTACATGCTTGTGGGTAATTTTCTCTATTATATTCACATAGTTACAAGTTGTTTTTACCCTCCTCCCACCATTCGTTTCATTGCTGTACACAATATTCCAGGCTGTTTGTTATTTCAATAATGTTACTGGAGCAAGTCATGTGATTTGTTGTTTGTAAGATATGTTAATGTCTGTGCTGTATGTATAACTTATGACTGTTTTGTCACACAGTTTCTGGAAACACGCCCCTAGAGTATTGCTTACCTGCTGTGTGGTTGTCAATTTGTGTACTGTTTATTTTGTAGAAAGAAGATTTGATTGTCAAAGGGGAGGACACAGTAGTTCAGCCTCCAAGTGCCCCTGAGAAGGTACCAACTAAGCAGCCCACTGGTAAGGGCGACAAAAAACTAGACAAGGCCACAGCTACAGCAGTGCCACAAGAACAGACTACACCTCCTCCACCATCCAAGGATCGCAACAAAAAAAAGAGGAGTGAACTTGCAACATTGCAGCAAATGAGTGAGTAAATACTTTTGATTCTTCATTAGGATTGCTGTAATATGTATGTGTGTGTGTGTGTGTTGGTGTTGATGTCTGTGCTAGGGAGCAGTAGCAGGTTCTTTGAAGAACCAATGACTGAGAGGTTTTCTGTACTTTACTTGCGCTTTGCCCCTGCCCCACCTTCCAGTATTAAAATCATTGCCCCAAATGTTCACAGTGTTCTAACACTCTAAACGTTAGAGGAAGATGTTAGTCATTTGAGATGTGATGCTTTGTTGGTGGGCAAGTTAAGTAATGACATTTTGAAGTATTGTAGTGCCATCATTTTTGCATCAAGCAGTCCAAGAAAACTCTCACTTTACTTGCACATTATGTAGCCAAAATGCTGTAGAGTGTAACTGTATGACTGTGTGTGATTTATGACATGAGAAGTGTTTGAATCTGACAAACCTCTGTACAGTAAACATCATGAACTGAGGTCCAAAAATTCCATTAACCTAGGAGTCACCTCCAAATCTTAGCTGTCAGAAGGGTGACGTGAAATATATGTCCTGAACCAAGTAGTTATTTCAGTTGGTGTTTTTGAGGTGTGAAACTGGTTTCCACCAACAAAACCCCAGTTTCTTTGGAAACATAGCTTAACATACTACATACAATGCACATCACAAGTGTCATCCCTCAACCATTTAGGTTATAGGTGTCGGGTCTGTGTGTATGTAACATTGCTGCTTCATCGTTGTGCACATTCACATAGAATATTTAAAGCATTTTTATTTCTCGTATTTTTTACTTTCTGATCTTCGTTACAACATTGTGACGAAACAGTATTCAGGGAATGTGACTCAGGCTTCTGAGAATGTAATATAGGTGGGTTGATTATCTTGAGTAATGTTGTGGGTGTGAGGCTGTTTGATTAAAGGTGGTACTTGAATGTCTGAGAATGGAGGCTGTCGTAACTGTGACTGTAAAAAATACTATCTTTTGAAATGTTATGCTGGTAAAGGTGAAGGTAAAAAAGCTAAAGTTCACCCTATAACAGGCTGCCATAGATGTATAGCTGTACTCTTCCTTTAACCTCAGCACTTAGATGGGAGTGGGTGGTTAATGCCACGCCTCAGTCACCTTACGTCCAGGAAAGAGACCAAGTACCCACTGTACAGGAGACTGGGTGAGCCCCAAGGCTAATCTGGATGAGTACAGAAAATCTTGCCACCATCATAATTAGTGTCATATTGTGTGGCTCTTAACAAGTTGCTATACTGACTGAGCTATCCCAGCCCACAACCTAATCACTAGGTGGAGGTGAATGGTCAACATCATGCACTGACATCTATACCCCTGTACAGCTTCAGTAGCAGGATGGGTGGGCCCCAAGTTGGTCTGGACATCTCAGATATGAGGGAAATATGTTGCACCTTCCAGGAATCAAATTCCAGATTCTCTAGCCCTTAGCCCAGTCGCTATACTGATGCACATAATCAAGGTCATTAGGCTATTTTACTATGTCTGTACATTGATAACATAATCTCTTTTGTCCTGTTTGTTTCATTATCTTATAATGGTTTATCATTTTCTATTCTGCTTTTGAATTGGTTGTTGTGCAACAGAAGTACAGTGTCACAGCACTTATGGCTTGGTCAAGTGGACAATGCTGACACTAACACTGTACACTAAAAGATTTTATAAATCCTTCATGGTTTGTTTATAGTGTTATTCCTGACTTACATACATACATCACATAGACTACCTTAAACATTGTGCAAACATTGATTTTGCTGACACAAAGAATGACGTGTACTTCTTGTCAGCACTTGTATGATACAAATATAAAGCTAGCAGTAATATCCAACATTGTATGTGAATGATTTCCCTGATGATGGCCCAGCACAGGCCAAAACATACCAGAAATAACACTGTGAACAAATAAGTGAAGCTTTAATACAATTATATAGCGTAGAAGCATGTTTTTTTATTAATTGTGGTAGCAGTTTTATGTATGGTAATTGTGAATAATTTTAAACTCCTACTTCATCTTGGGGGTCACTGCGGTTACACTCTCATTCAAGAGTTTGGCTGCTGTGACTGGGTTGGCCAGCCTGGTAGAAGTTGGCTATCATGACAGAGGTGTTTCATCATCTTCCCCATTTCTACCAAGCAAATACTACAATAGTGCCTCAGAATAAGATGTGACTGCTTCCTGACTCAACGTTTCTGATCCATGATTTGCCTGTCATTCACTAATCATCATACCATTTAACTGTGGGTGGTTGAGCTACTGACAGCATTGTTCAGTAAATCACAAACAAGAGCTGTTTGTATGTGCAGGGAACCTGTTGTTGAACATGCTGACAGTTGTTAAACATGTTCAAAGAATTGGTAAAAAACTACTTTTACTTTTGTCGTGTCTGTATTGAGAGGTTGTTTGTGAAATTTTACAGTGGAGGGAGGGACACTGAGATTTGTTGAGAAAATTCCAATTTGTTTAATACCAGACAAAAATAAGGTGCTTCACTTGAAGATCTACATACATTTATGACTGCTTTGGTTACTAGAATTACCATGGTTGTCTTTTTTTACCAAGGTTACCAGTGCATCTACGGCTGTGATGGTCATGTGAATGTACCTGAAGTGTTAACACCTGACAGACATTTCCTTTTGTCTTCTCAATCTGATTGCCATGTCCTTTATCTTTCATATGAATTTTTAAGGCCAGATATGTGAATTATTATCAGCTTGGATTCCCAGAATAAGTAATGCAATTCTGTAACAATATCTGTGTATAAGATAATTTGTGCTCTTATGGATAAAATCCTCATTCTTAGTGTAATCAGTAGGATTATTTCCTTATAGATACTTGAGAAGGTACTAGTTGCAGACTTATGAGATAAGATAAATACTGTGTGGTGATAAAAGGTCATGTTTGCCCAAATGCTGACTGACATGAATTAGGAAGTTGTGCATAGTGAAGTTAGTTATGTTACTACCCTGAAGTTTGAATGGATGATTGTATGTTTTGTTTCAAGGGCTGCTTCTTTATAATATATTTTTATATATTCCGGAAGAAAATCAGAACATATGATTGATGCTGTTATGAAAAGTTGAAACGGTGGTGTTAAAATGGATTATCAATAAAGGTTGACATACCAAACATGGAGGTTTACAAGACACTGTGCATGTATCTTTCAGTCATTGGCCATTGTAACTGTCAGATGGAAGGCTCTGTACAGCCACACTGATAGTGGATTGGCAGAAAAAGCCAAACAAGTACCTTATCATGGCCACCTCTCATACATAGTAGGTATGCCCACCAGATCTGGTAAGCTTATCACCAGCCTGGACCTTCAGCAGGCAGTGTGCATGTGCCTGCTGTGATAACATTTAAGGAATTTGGCTGTGGCTAGTGACTCATCAAGATGCAGCCTGTGTGCAAGTCATCCCTCCTCACCCTGTAATGTGTAGAGGAGTCAGCATGATAGTAAGGCATTTTGGTTCAGAGCCAATCATACTTGGTGAACTGTAAAAGTGCACTCATGGTGGTTCTGACATTTGTCATTTGTAGATATGTGTCATGTTGTGGGAATGCTGCACTAACGCACGTATTGGAAGACTGTTCATTTTCCAGCTGTCAATAAATGTGACACAAGCAGTAAGAGTTGTCTTATTGCATGCTTGTCAAGGCATGTTGTTGCGTTCCCATGATTGGTTTATACGTAACAAGTAGACAAGTGAATAGTGTGTGAACAGTAGCACTGCACATGTGGAATGGCCAAGTGCATGAGTCATGGGAACCCATTACTCTGACCGGACAAACATTTGGCTTGTGTACTTGAATATGAATATTTGCCAGACAAGCTAGTGGTGGGAACAGAATGATAATTGCTGACTTGGCTCCTCATACAGTGCAGCTAATTGTGCATTATTTAAATATACAGTCTTGGGGCTGCAGCTTTCTGCACTTCCAAACCAAGAGTCGCATTTTGGCATCATACAATAATGGGGGCATGCAACGACTGAATGCCAGAAGGCGTGAATCATTTGTATGTGGACTGGATCAGTGTATGGCTGTTGTGAACATGGTGTTGAACATTTGGATCCAATAAAATGTGAGGAATTTCTTGACTGCCTCAAGGACTATATTTAGTATTCAGTATTGCAGAAATATGGGGGCGCTCATTTTATATACAGCACCTATTGTTCATTACTTCATCGTGCCTATGGGCGGTCGGCTGACTGTGCTACGTTATACTATTAGAGAGTTGACAGGACGGGGCAACCGATAGTTGCCAGATAAAGTAACGACTCTATATAGTTTCGGTAGGAATTGCGTTAAGGAGGACTAAATTATGGGGGGAGGGGGTAAGGCTGTGTTGGTGCACTGCAGGATGTGGTGTTGGCCTGTAGAGACAAAATCTGTGCAGCCCTTAGTGGTGCCTGTCTGATCCAGCTGCAGGGCGTCACTCATCAACCTTTCGGGGATGTGTTTCTGCGTCGGGTGCGTAGATGCCGACGTTTCGAAGAAACTGCTTTTCTTGGACTTGACGAGGGAGGTGTCACGATCTTTCGAAACGTCGCGAGCTGCGCGCCCATCGCACGACTCACAAGAACTGAATCTCCGAGCGATTAATCTTTTTGTTTGCCCTCTTAAAAAAACAGATTCTGAAGAAAGTTTGGTACCGGTCATACAATTAGAGGCAGACGCCATTACAACGCACAGACACCGATTCTCCCCAGTTATAAATTCGCTTCCTCATTGAGTGTGAGGATTCAGGTGTGACTTCGTGTTGCGACGTTTCGAGCGATCATACTGCCTCCATCAGGCAGTCGGTAACAACATGCACATCGACAAAGCGTCACCTCAAAACAGTTGAACCCCCCCCCCCTCCGGCTTTCTTGCTCCACAACTTGTTTCTTGTTTGGCGAAGTGTTCGAGAAGTCCTCGGTCTAATCACAAATTACCGGAGAGTCGTAAGGCTCCCATGGCGGTGTGGTTTAGGATACCGTTCTTCCGGGATATGACTCCGAATCACTGACGTTTCGAGGTAGCGCTGTGCCTTCGTGTTCGAGCTAGAGGTCCGACGTTTGGACCCAGCGACGCAAAGTCATGTCCACATGTTTCTTGCACGTCGCAACTGAAGTTGAGCGAATTCTGTGTTGTTACAGCACTTATTGATTGAAGCTGAGCGGGTAATCGTTCGACCTTGACTGCCCAAGAACATCCTGTCGGGATGTGAGGAGGCGTCATTATTTTCAGTCTACAGAGGCCATGTCCCTAGGAAGGAGTCGCGCCTTCACCTATGTGGCATATTGTATGAACACTCTTGTTCGGGTAACAGTCCCTGTTATATCGCATCAACTAGCTTATGGATGCGAGTTAGAAACTCTCTAGATGGACCCAATGACACAGACCGAGATATTGGACATTAAAATATGCCGGGCCAGGGTTCTGTGTTCGAACCTCGGACCGTGCCTCGAAAGGCGATACCATAAACTGGAGACTTCGACCGTAGATCCGATGTATGTGAATTAAGAGGAAGGTGATTTTCTGACCTTTGACTGCAGTTCGCTTCTAAATACCCAGAGACCAGAAACCGATCACAAATTTCGATAGAAGTTGGATGCCCGCTTCATTAAACAAGATGACGTCAGCCCGCGGCGCGATGTGTTATGGATACTTTGTAGTACATTCTGAATTCATGCTAGTTCATTCATAATTCATTTTCAGTTCATTCTAAAGTTCGTGGACAAATCATTTCGATACAACATCCAACTTAGATGCAGTGAATTTATCATCGTCAAGTTGAACCCTTGCAGCCTATGTCACTGCAGCCTGTGATTAATCGAGTGACTGCAGTGAATAAAGTCAACGTAATCAAGCAGTGTACCTGCCTAGCCAAGCACCTGACATTTTGTCAGCTGCCGCCTGAAATCCGACGCCCAGCCAGCGTGGTAGCAGTGACTGTGCGGACGGTAGCAGTAACTTGAATAACATGTTTTAAAGGTCTCACGCCTTCTGGGAAGTTACGCTGTGATAACCTCGAATCTTGCAGTTTCTTTAAATCATCACGCTTTCCAAAAGAAACAGTGCATACCATACCACGAAGGTATGTCAGTTGCGCTGTGCACCAGGTGATTCGTTCGGATTCGCTAGATATACAAGAGCATTTGATGGAAGAGGATCCAGTGGAGAGAACTTTGTTATGACGTACTTTAATGTGCGGATCCTGAAATCTGAGGCCCCTGGGTAGAGCACGAAAACGAGTCAGACCAACTCCTGTCCTGACCGAGATTCGAACCGTGCATTTCACGGTAGAAGTTAGACCCGTCACCACTAGTCGAAACAGCCGCGATGACCCTAGTTTTTGAGACCATGGTCTGTAGGAGCATTTCGACTGGAATGTAGCCCCATTAAATTTACCTTGCGTTACTGCATGCCACCAGCTGTTGTAACTATAAGTACGCTGGTGTTTGCGTGTGTGTATGTATCAGTAGAGAAATACTGACTCTCGACGCTTAATCCGCCCCAAATTTGTGTACACTTCGTGTTAAAATGCCTGTATCTGTAACTGTTTTGCTGATATGTTTGTGGCATCGGGGCTTAAGACTTACTTCCTCTGCCGACAGTTGTGTCCTTCTGCGCACAGTGAACATATTAACTGAAAGACGAAAGCCTTCAGTGCTACCTTAAGGATCTTCTTTACAGGTTCATGTGGCTGTTGAGAATGTTCACACAGTCACTGCCAATCCCCATTTCTTCAAAACCAGGTGACCAGTCAGTGCAACATTCCGTGCTGCCGGTATGTTGTACTGCAGTATCACAATTTCTCACCACTACACCTTCACACATTTGTCATATCTCGTCACCAGTTTAAATATTCGGTCGCGGTAGAAAGAGGGCTCGTCGAACTTAAGATATTTATTGGTCAAGTCGGACATTACAATAGGCTGAGTATGCTTAGCACCGGACTGTCCGCATTTCGCACCCTGCATGTCTCATTCTGCAAGCAATACTTTAATTCATTGTGCACCTCGTTGTACCGCGTGTGTTTCCAGTATGAAAATAAATTACTTTTTCCAAACTCTGTAAACCAAATATCGATTTAAATATTACGATATTTCCTCTTTTTTTTCTTTTTTCTTTTTTTTTTTTTTCTAATGTCGAATTGTTGTTTCTGTATACGTTTTTCTGTTAATCATTGCGAAAAAAAAATAATATCCCATTCTTCGAAAAATCGGACTCTTGCATTCGCAGCCACTCAGGAATAGCCATTTCCACCTACTCATAATTGTGTAATTTCCGCCTCCTCCTATCAATCGCCCACCCCCCCCCCCCCCTCCCCATCGCCCTACGTTGAGATCCCTTCGCCAAACCCTCCGCATTCTTTCTAATTTTCACCTCC
>Ga0123354_10008263_pt1 | contig 15808 bp, 11 predicted proteins | sample TergutLab28metaG_2_FD_97872 | JGI IMG/M metagenome (GOLD analysis project Ga0123354, IMG submission 97872) | Labiotermes labralis P4 segment gut microbial communities from Petit-Saut dam, French Guiana - Lab288 P4 | ecosystem: Host-associated > Arthropoda: Insects > Digestive system > Gut ...
CCAACACGCCTCAAGTCAGCCTACACAACACAACAAGTACTCGCTAGCTCCTGAAGATGGACGTATTAACGCCTGAAACATGTTGAGCAATATATAATAAAGCAAGTGTCATCTAGTTGGTCAGCCTTTATTCAAATGTCAAGATGATGCACAGTCCAATACGCATAAGATTTAACAATTTCCTATTTATGTCAGTGTGAGGATGATAATGGGGTTTGCTTGGAACTTCATGTTCTTTTTTAAACATCTGACTTCACAGAACTTTCAAATCAGGACACAGTGTTGCTCTGGAAATACGGTGAGTCATTTTGGGATTCACTGCTGATAAGATTTCCACACAGGAGTGGAAAACACTTTGTGGCAGGTCTTAAGAAAATGTACACAGTTTAGTTAAAGTTGTTTATTATGCAGTTTGCACTCTTCAGCTTGCGGTTAAATACATTTGGCATGTTTTGGCTATTTCAGAGTAATTTGCATTACAACAACTTTTATTCTTAAGGTCTTGCATATTATTATCAGTTTCATAGAAGTTTTGTGTGTCCTTATATGTATTTTATTGATTTTGTGTTACATTCAGTTCTGTGTTATTTGTACAATGAAATTTGCTGTCACATCCAGTTAAATAGTAAGGTAAAGTGATCCCGTTACAGACACGGTGTGGCCCAGAGGGTGGGTAGAGGTGTACCTCTACCCTTGCATGACCGCGGCACTAGAAGGGGGTGAGTGGTCAGCAGCACGCCCCAGCTGCACTTTACCCCCAGGAAAGACCCAGTACCCATTGTACAGGAGTCTGGGTGGGCGGAAAATCTTGTCCCCACTGCGATTTGATCCCGGATCATCCAGCCTGTAGTCAGTCACTATACCGACTGAGCTACCCAGTTAAATAGTAAATTCATAAAAAGATACGCAGGGTGTATCAGGAGGAATCTACTGTACTTTGGGAGAATGTTCCTCAAGTTAAATTACATCAGTGTAACCAAACATAGCTGACAGTGAACGGTTGCAGAAGTAATGGAAGTAATTTTTAAGGAATGAGATCTGTTAAACATGTATTGGGTACCAGATACGTACTAAAACTAGGAGGAATTTGTAGTTCTTGTATTGTTAACACCAGTACCCAATATACAATTGATATTTGAGTAATACAAAGACATTAATTGTGCTGGAGAGACTCACACTAGTGTAATAAAATTCATCCGGAGGGTTCCAGCACATTGAATGGCCTTCATGGAGCTTTGCTTGGCCGAGGAACAGGCCTGCATATTGCAGGGATAGCACCTCATATTAAACAAGTATGGTACCTGGAACTGCAAGAAGACCAAATTTTTCTCTCATTATCTCCCTTACAGTTCACAACATCTCATTATATCAGTACATATAAATCTGATGAACATTCTCCCGAAGTTTCCTTCTGAAACACCTTTTGGACGAAATCAAAGCGACACAATATGAAGGGGACAAGATTGTTAGTAACACTGTGCGTCGGTAGGGTGTTACTGCTAATGTCTTTACATTTGTGAGTTGCGTATCAGTATGCATGTGCTGTTTGTGACTGACTGGTTAATAACTTTTGTTAACATAGGTTTATCAGTCACAGAAGATTATGGTCTCCTAAGTTATGATGCTGGTGGGTAGGGGGGTGTTGTGGTTGGTTGAGGCACTGTGCTACAAGTCAGACACCAGCGGGTTTGATTCCCAGTGTGGTCATTGGGATTTTTCATTGACATAGTCTTTCCAGCTGCACCATGGCCCTGGGGTCAACTCAGCCTCTAACAGAAATCTCCTGGGGGTAATGGCAGCCTGTGTATAGGGTTGGCAGCCTTGCCAACTTCATGCACTGATTGTCTGGAAATTTTGGGAGCATCAAACTTCTGGAAGCCTAAGGTCTGTCCAGGCCTGTACAGGGATAGCTTTACCTTTAGGGTGTGATAATTTGTAGTCTTGTAGACATGTGCCATTGGTTCAGATGAACCTCATGCTTACATCATCTGGATAGACAGGTGATTCATCTCATCTGATGGTTGTAGGTATAGCAGGTTCATCTGATCAGTGGGTACACATCTATTAGGTTATGTGACGTCACATCCCAGGACACATCATTGTGGCAAAGCAAGCCACATGTTTCACATATTCAGCATTGAATGTGCATTTCACTGGTTCAATATACAAGCAAAGGATTCGGTTGTTATATTATACACTTGCTTCTCTCCTCACTCACAGAATACTATGGAGGAATCCTCACGCCCAGGTGAGAAGGCATCTCTGCTCCAGAAGCTGCTTTCAGAATGAACCCGTCCCAGATCAACATTCATGCCGTTCAGCGTGTGAGGGCAGCTTGTGGGGGAGTGAGAGGTGTTAGTGTTGTGGTGAGTTGTGCACCGATGTTGCAAGTCAAAGCAGAGACTGAAATCTACGATACTACCGCTGATGTTCCAAGATGACTGCAGAATAATGAAGAAGGAAGGCATTTGCTGTAGCTCAAAAGACAACACTATACATATATATAAATATATATATATATTAATAATCACACGTTATCAAATAAACAGTGTTCAATGGAATATTTGTTTAAAACTTCTACAAAGTGCATTAATATTGAATTAATTTTTATTTTTCATATTCCCCCCCCCCCCCTTGCCCTGCCCCCCTAGTAGACCATTTTTAAATGTGTGTAGCATGCAGCAGCAGTCACTCACTTGATCACACACTACTGCCAGCGTGACAACGTGCATCCCCGTCCTCTTCCTGTCTCTCTCTCTGTCTGTTTCTTAACCTCTCTCTGTTGATCTTGATTTTCTGTCATTCGCATTGTCTGTGAGCTTTTCACATGTTCTCAAGAAATGTCAACAGTGATTTATTCATTTCTGTTGTTGCTTCATATGTATCGAGGTTGCTGTGGAAGCAAAGGTGTTGTAGCACGTTTGTGCTGTTGCGCTGCACAGGGAGGGCAGCCACCCAATCACGTTTTATGATTCTGATGTATTTTTTTATTTTCACCACTGTTTGATTTTTAAAAAGAATCTTGTAAAATATTGTTAACTAGTGATGTTACAGGGCTGTTTTTCAATGATTTATGAAGCCTGTTATGAGAGGTATGCATGCATGAGTTACTAGAAACCCCCAAAGCTCTAGTGATGTACAAGGCAAAGGGATGCTGTAATTAGTTTACAGTAGTTTTGTTTTCATTTGAGGTGCCTTTGTAGTGGTTGATACTCGAATGTTGTTAAATATGTAATTTTGATAAATCTATAGTTTTATCACAGAGCGATTATGCACTGTTTTGCTTAGGTTAAAAGGTATTAGACTGAATTTTAATATCATTTTATACTGATTGAATGCTGCAGAAGCAGTAATTATTCATTATTGCAGAACGTTACTGTGCATTCTGTCTTTCAATAAACATGGACATTAGAATTTTCGGATGTTATTGTTGGTCATTGATGGTACAGTCAGCTCCTGATTATGCAGTCTAATGGTGTGATAATGCGCATAATCTAAGAAACTTTATTCTGGATTCTTAGAGTGTGTCACCAATTATTTAACACAGTTTTTCCTACTGTTATGCAGATGACATTATTTTTTGACAATTGGTCTGTAATGTTTGTTTCTTTTGGTGTGCTGTTTGGGCTTCTGGTGACAGCAGTTTGAGATGCCCGTATTGCTGTAATATCAACCCACTGGCTCATGGACAGAATATAATGACAGTGCAGACAAAACATGCCCTGATTGCTGTAGGTTCAGTAATTCTTTGCCTGTGATTCTCTTTATTGCTGTTGAATTAGATCTGTATAAACAAGTGACATATGGCAAGAAGATCCACATTTTTGCAGTTAGCAGTAACATCACTCGCCTGCTCACAGCATCATCTTCCTCCCCTGCTTGTACTGTCTGACTGCGCCTTCTTTTGCAGTTTCGCCCCAGCCCTTTGCACTGCCTGTTTGTAACAGAAGTGGCATGTAAACCTCTTCCACATATATTTATGTTTGTTCTGATTTACATTTGTAGATAGACCTGATAAATAAATGCATAAATCACACTTCAGGTAGTCTGCATCCAAATAATCAGGGGTTTACTGTAGATTTTTAGTTTATGGCGAAAGCAAGCTTTCACGTGTGTGTTTCGTAATTGCACGTAATTTGTGGAGATTTATGTTTGGGTAATGGGAACACTTTTTTGTAGGATAACTTAAGACTGAAGAAGATAGCATTTTACTACATCTGTTTGTAACAAATGGATGTCCTTCTACAAATTACAAGATTGATGAGCTGACCTAGAGTTCCTTTGGTTTGCTAGAATAAAATTTTACCCTTACTGAAAATTATATAAAGATGTTATTTGGTTATTTATCTCTCATCCTTATTTATTAAATGAATATTTATACCTTATCTTATTGTTTGATGGGGACCGCGGTAGCACAGTTGTTAAGGTGCTGCGCTACAAATCAGTAGGTCGCTGGTTCGATCCCAGCTGGTGTCAGTGGATTTTTCATTGACATGAAATCCTTCCGATCGCAATATGGCCCTGGGGTCGACTCAGCCTCTAACAGAAATGAGTACCAGGAGTATTTCCTGGGGGTAAAGGCGGCCGGTGTGTAAGGCTAACAACCTTGCCACCATCCTGGAACCCTCTGGACCTGTCCAGGCCTGTAATGGGACTGATTTACCTTATTGTTTGATATTATTCATTCCATGCATTGTGATTGTAATCATTTGTATATACAAACAAATGCACACAGATTATATAAAATTACAGTTTATGTGTACGTGAACTCTCCTGAATGTTTCAGCAATAAAATCGTGTCCTCAGAGAGATGTTAATACAAAGGAATATGAAAGTAATTTGTCAAATTCACATACACAATGCTAAAGGTAAGTAATGGCATCTGTAAATATAAAAACGCAGATGCTATAGACAGCGTGATTCCGACATATTCTTGAATAAAATTAATTGCTTTGCCACGTATTGATGTGTCTCGTGTAGGAGGGTGATGTGTGCTCGAAAACACTTCTAGAGGAGATGCGAATTTCACGTTCTTCATTCCATGCAACAGAATTCAATTATTGCATACGTGCGTGCATTGGTTTGAGTTGCAGTACAGTAGGCACATAAGTCGGTGGCTCAGGGACTAAACTCTGTTGGATCAAAAACTTTGAGATAGATGTTTGTATGCATGTGGTTGCATATGATATAAAATAGTGGCACATCATTGAAATTTATTCAAGAATATATCAGGATCACACTGTCTGTAGTATCTGCATTTTTATGTTTGTGTCTAGTTCCCATTATTTATCTGTAACATTGTGTATGTGAATTTGACATTAATTTTATATTTACATCTCTCATAGGAGAGAAAATTATGGCTGAAACATGTAGGAGACTTCTTCTTTATAGTTAAATTGTAATTTTATTTTATTGTGTTCATTTGTTAACTTTCAAATACAAAGTTCAGGTAAAAATTTTAATATATGGGCTGCAGCTGGGTATGGTTTCTGTTATTAAATAAATGATATGCAGCCTTGAGAATAAAAAATTTCCTCCACCATCAAATTTCATTGGTCATTTCATTGAGTGTGTAGTGGTAACTGGATACCTTACCACTGCTGTTGACAGATGTGCTTGCGGATTTGTCGTTTGATCATTGTTTGGTGAGTAGGCAGCCGTTTAAATATGTTTATTAACAGGCCTAATAATGCGTGCAGATTTTTCTTATTTTTGTTAATTCAGTTTAGTCTTTCCTCTTTATATGGGTTGTTATGCATGTAAGGAACGTGCATTGATAATTACAAGTCGTGTGTTTCAAATAAATTTTAGCTTTTGAAATGTTATTCTGTGCCTTGATGGTCAGAAGTTGTGAGCAGTTTTACTGTAACTGAGTTCGTACTTGTTGCAAGTATAGAAACCATAAATTCTAGTTTACCCCTGGCCGTGAGTGACTCGGGGCTTGATAAAAATGTGCCTCAAAATTTAAACTGCCATGTGCTTCTTGATCTTGGTATTTTTAAAGTTGATGAACCGAAAAGACGAGACGGAATTAACGTGATCCATTTTTATGTTTTCGAAGTTACATGATACATCTCATTGTCAAGAGAAATTTTGTAATTATGTTGAATTTTTCTTTACACTTCACATTTTTTATGAAGCCTGTGTGAAGTTAACTGATCATGTGACAATGGGTGTCCCATTTCAAGAGTGTACATCTATATGTTTGTAACAACACTGATTTTGATATGAATTCATCACGTTCAAGACGAATGGCAGTAAAGCTTAGTGCCCGTTTCATTTCCGTTTGTTGCAGAATTATTTACTCCCTGTTTGAGCATTGAAATTTTTATATTTGTATTAATGCTTACAGATTTTTATGCATTGTTGCCATATTTTAGTGGTGTGTCTGTTCTTCACACTGACATGACGTTTTGGCTGTAATGTGCCATCAGCACTGCTTCTGTCAAAGTTTGGTCATGTTTATCTCGCCATTAAAAAACAATAAACAGATCACAGAAGAAGACCATGCAGTGTTCCCTTGGTTCGATTGGAGACGGAAATTTTTAATAGCTGTAGAGAGACGGGGTTTCGGTTTTATGACTTAGAGTGGGAAGTTTCAACAGTTGGACACTTTCAGAGTCACTCATTATAGAGTACTCACATGAACATACCAAGTCAGGCTAACAGGATTTTTTAGCAGATAGTGGAAGAAGACTGAACTCCATTTTCATATTTTATTACCCATATATCTACTACAAACCTCTCACTTTGGAATTTTTTTAACGAGATAATATATTTTTAAAATTCTAGCCACCATTTCGTAATTACTGAGTCCTGTAATATAAGGGTAGATTGTTTTTAGCAGGATAATGTGGTAGTACATCTAAAATTTGAAGAATGTTTCTACTTAGAGAAAGATATGCAGTGTGTACAGTTTCATATTGCCAGAGAGTTAACTTGAAATGTGTATATAATGTTTGCAATTGGAAATCACTAAATCCACTGCTTGGATTAGAGTTAAAATGTATAAAATGTATAAAATGTTACTCAGGAAATTAAATCCAGCCTGGTAGAAATGTTTTATAACTTTGCTTCCATTTCTTGTAACTGCAGGTGTATTCTTCGATGAAATAAGGGCCTTGTCTGTACAGTTCTTGAAGCTCATGTATGCTGCCACGATCGAGTGTAGATAATAAGAGTGTCGTATCAGTGCTGTTACGTGGAGGCTTGTTGCATTGGTTGCAGTTCATAAATAATTTATTTTATATTATTGCAAAGATTGAAACGTGACTGCCCTCCCTTACACAGGTTAATGTTGAAAAGTATCTTAAAAGTTAGGAAAAGTGTTGAAATACCATTCATATCCTATGATTCTTTTCTCTCTGTCTAGTTGTTTTTTGGGTTTTAGTGAGAATGTCACCTGTCTCATTTTGTACTGTGATTTCATAACCAGTATATATGGCATTTTCTAAATTTTAACAGATTAAACATAGAACTTTGTAGACCTTGTTACATTCCAACCTGTCTTTTATTGTTTGGTTGGCATAGGTTATGTATGGTATTTATACAGTTGTTATGGTGCACCATGGCTTCTCAGCACAGAGCTCACTCAGAATATGTAATGTGTTGGTGTGGGTAGTGTAGCCTTTGTATTGACATTGCGGTGAAAGGTGATTTCACTCTTTTAGCAATGGAAAGGAAGTAGACAATTTCCTTATTATCAGAAAATAGGAGCGTCTTGTTGGGCTGTGTCCTGCATGCCATTGTCCCAAGGCACCCGCCAGATGCTGGCACCCAGGACGTAGCCTTAACGAGTTACAACTGTGGTCTTCCAATGAAGGTTCTCATCACTGGGCTACAGCCAACCCAAAATGAGTAGATCAGTTTGTCTTATCATTTTACTTTGCATTCCTGGTAATGTTGATCACAGTTGAGAAGCAAATGGTGCTGCATCCAGTAATCTTGTTTTAATACTGTGTTGCAACCTCAGAGCACCGTTGTCGTCTCAAAGTCTGTTGTTATGTGATGATGAAGTACAAAACTCCTGTTTGTTATGAACATTACTACTGTTCTGTATGTGTTGTACTCATAAAATACACTTGCTCCTTGGACTTGGCTAGACAGCAGGCAGGCAGACACAACAATATTTTGTAAAAAAAAATATACATGAAAAGGAAATGTAAAGAAGATACACACACACCTGGAAGGCTGGGAGTGTTAAGTTTTCAGAACAAGAAGTTTTTGTCTACGTGCAAAATGTGCAGTCGCGTTTTGTACTAGTGGTTGTGACCTGTGGACAGAGCCAACGAGTGTGGAGGGTTGCACCAGATGTTTAATGATTAAACCAAAGCATGTTTTGTAAATGATGTACAGAAGACTTTGTAGGATAGTTGGTTAGTGTTTGGGAAAATAATTTTTTTTGTGCGTGTAGCATGAAGAAATTTCTGTTGAGAGAATGGAAAATGGGGAATAGTCAGTGGAACAACTGGACTTCAGTCATACCATGTTAAGAATGTGAAGCAACTCACTGCAGAAATGTAAATTGGTTAATATTTTTGTATACATATTCTTAGCCGGTCAAATGCTGACAGAGTTTGAAGCGGCACGTGTTATTTTTTCTAGCCTGCCTGGCCGAAATGGGTCAAGTGTGCAACTGTAAAGAGAGAGTGCTAATTGTATCTTTATGTGTAAGTAATTGTAATGATTATTATTAATCTACTCTTCCTGTTTGCGTCTTGGTTATCGTATACATGATTGTTCATTTTATGTCGCGTTTGGGAGTGGCACATGAATTGGTTAGCATGGTGCATATGGCTGCCTACCACATCTCGTTAAAGAGAAAGAGTTCGGTATCTAGTGGGAAAGGCCCGTCATGTCCCATAGGGAATTTTGCCTTGACCAAGCCATTGCCTGAGGATAAACGGTCGCTGCTTTCAGTGCATAGCGTACCATTCTTATTGCCCTTTTGCTCCCCTTTTATTATTATTATTATTATAATTATTATTATTTTGTTAACCCATGCTTCCGTTCCGCTGGAACGGCTGTCATTGTGTTCACAGCCTGGTCTGGTCAGTTTTACGTTCATCCAACACTTTGGGACGTGTGCGTGTGCGACTAACAAGTTTAAGTTCCTGTAGGCCACTCGTGTACAGTTTTATAAAGATGCTATTCTGTAGATGTTTGGAGCACACGACTCGCCCATCCACCTGTTTGATTTGTTTTTTAAATCTCTCATTTCGAAAAGGGAAGGTGCACGGAATCATTCGGATTAATACACTGTTACCTGGCTTTTAACACCTGATCTTATATTACTGTGTTTTTGTACATGAGCTGTTCAGTCATTACGCATGTGATTTGTTCGTATCACAAGACAGAATTATAGAGATGTCCAGGAAAATACTTGATTTTTCCTGCCATGGGATTTTTATTAGTTATTAATAATGTTGATGATAACAAAAGTACTGTTTTGCTGAACACAAGTTTTGTTTGGCTGGTTATTTTGCAAAATGTTAATATCAAATTTTGCCATTGCAAAGCCATAAGGCAATAAAAATTATAATATTGTAATGTAGTGTTTTCCTTATTTTGAAGTCCTAACACAGTTTCACTTCCCTTATGTATCCTACTGTTACCAACTCAAGGGCTCTAAAACACAAAGATGGTCACAGAACCTTCCTAATCTGAATTGTGGGGTACAGGTACAGAGTCTGGTTATTTGGGAAACTTAAGATGGACAGATGTTATGTTGTGTGTGTTGACAGTTGTTTACCAAAATTTCAAGACATCCTACTGGTCCCATCGGCATAAGTCAAGCAATTCGAAGAAGGCTGCAAACAGGTGGAAGCGTGGTTGTACAGGGGATAGTGTGGGTGGTAATTGCTTGTAAGAAGTACAAGATCTTGTTAGAGGAATGGAGACACTGGAGTAACACCAGAAAAATGAAAAAGTAGCAAAAGGAGAGCCACCTGGGCAGGAAGTAAGTGAAGAGAGGAAGGACAATCATTGAGGCATGTGGAATCTGGGTGCTGGTTTGCCAAAGTAATGTAGGAACAGAGATGCCAGAAGAGAAATGCAAGGGTAGCTTCAGAACACTGAATAGTTTAAAAGAGGCACAGGATGGGAGCCTGTCTGAAGATGAAGGGAAAATATTAGAATGTGGGAGGAAGGGGAGCCATGTAGAAGAAACAAAAATGATGCAGATGTAGAAGCGTGGCAGTGAGGAGGATTGACACCAGAAGGAAGGATCTTAGTGAACTTTGGAGCAGTTTAAGGCCAGAGGGCAAAAGGTAAGAACAGAGGACCAGAAAGAGGAGGGGACAGGCATAAAACAGTTTGGTTATAGAATGGAGTGTGAGCATGCAAACCAACCGGGGGGCCCATCTGCGACCTTTGAAGGAACTAACGAGAAGTTTCCATGGCCCGCTCAAAATCGGGCCATCTTCCGTGTTGGTTTTGTTGGGGTGAGGATCCAACAACCCCCAGTCTGCCGAGTCTGTCCAATATCCGTGTTTGGTGTCACAGTAATGTGTGTGTGTGTGTGTGTGTGGTGATAGTTACATTTGTGTTCGACCATCGCCGATGGGTCGGGCTCTGCGACTCGGATGTGCCGCTTCTGTTCGTTACAAAAGCCCCGGTGGAGCTATCAGTCTGTCCGATACACACTTGGCAAACGCTGACAGGCGATGGCTGTACGCAACCCGGTGTCTTCAGTTGCAGGTCGTCCTTCACTGGACCGAGGAAGCTCATTATCTTGCACTCGACGAGCATTCTGCTTATGCGGCTCTATGTCGTCTGGACATACGGAAGTAGGGCAAACGAACTTGGCTTCTTCAACTAGCTGAGAGGTCCTCACAGGTGGATTGCGGCTGCGTTGTATCTCTGCTGGCTGTACTCAGTTTCCCGGTACATGTTAATGTGTACATCGGTTTTCATGTGAAGAGACATTAATAATCGCACTGTACCATCGGAGATTGTGACTTTATGCGGACGTATTTAGGGATCCCAGATATGGGCGAAGCAGTAATTTGGCCTTTATGTAAAGTGCCCTTATTTTTACCTTGATCGAAAACTGCTTATGGCACTAGAAGTGAATTTCGTTGTGTCCCAAGTACAGGTATGGAAGTGGATACCTCCGCTGGGAGCGGAGATGTGGGCAGAAAACCTACTTTCATCTTTGTGTCAAATGCTCATGATTGTTTTCTTATCGCGAAGAAACTTAATGATTTGTGCGAGCGGTGTGGGTTAGATACCAGCTATGAATCGTCACGAAAGTTTCTGTGACTGGAAGTGAAGATGGAGGATAAAATGTACTTTGGTCTTCCCTGTGAATTGCTCTTAATTATTGTGTCATCTCAATGAAACTTAACAATTTCTGTGATCTGGATACCACATACGAACATCCACGAAAATCCCTCCACTGGAAGCCGAGATACAGGCAAACGCGTACGTTGATTATAATGTAGTGTTCTTAGTTACTGTCCCATAGTCCTGTTACGATTTTTGTTAGGATGGCGTATTAGATAGGAGGTATGAATTTTCACTACACTCCCTTCCAATGAGAGCCCAAATACAGGCGTGCAGGTGCCTTAATCTTCATTTAAATTGCCTGTAGTTTTTGTCCTATATCAACGAAACTTGCGCCTTGTGTGACGGTGCGTGTTGGTCACGAGACTGTGGCAAAAAAATACCCACGTCTTAATGCAAAGTGCCAATATTTCTGGGTCGATCTCAAAGGAAATTAGAGCATGTGCATCGAGTGTGCGATGTGGGTCACATACGAATTTCGAAGGCAATTGCTGTATTGGCAGCCGAGGTATGGGAGAAAAACTACTTCGGTATCCATCTAAAGTGCCCTGAACCTACGTCGATCTTAACGAAGCTCATGTTTAGGTCGGGAATTGCGTTAAGTGGATTTAGAGGAAAATCGCCGTCTCGGGAGCTGCGATACGCGCGAAAAAAGTATTTCGGTTTTCATGTACATTTCCCTTATTGCTGTGTCGATCTCAACGGAACGTAGAGCATGTGTGTGTGGAATGTGCATTGTGTGCCAAACATCATTATCGAAGAACATCGCTGTATTTGTTGGGAGTCGAAATACAGGTAAAATGTGTTTCGTTCGTTGTGGAAGGTGCCCTTATGTCTGGGTCGAACACAATTTCATAAGAGGTTTTGTTCGTCACGAACATCGTTCGCTCATACGAACACGATCGAGAGCACGTGGCGGCATGTGAAGGCCTTCTCTCTCTACAACCGGATCGGGGGTTTACGGTCTATCAACTAGCCCAGTCTGCGGCAGAGTGCCGATCCGATAACGTGGACTAGTGCTCAAATTTAATCGGCATCGTTGCAACAATGGACTGGAGCGCCACACCTGCCCTCTAACGCGGTCATGTCACTACGTAGCACAGATCATCTAGTGCTACGTAGCTCGTCGTCGCCCCCTCCACTTTGCGTTCCAGTCGTCACACAAAACGTCAGCTTGATGCATGCACATCACCACGGATGGCGTGGCACGTTCATTCATTATGTTATGCGCACCTTGGACCACTAAAATGTTGAATTACAGTACCACATCCGAAAGGAGTTCCGGCAATCTCTGTGCGTCGAATAACCACGATGCGTGCTTTATTCTTTGCCAAAATGTGCAGGTTACGTAACTATTGGTATTGCATATCTGCTTGTCGTTTATCTGTGACTAAGTAAGGCAAGTGGTAGAGGAAAGGAATGTCATGTGTTTTTATCGGAATGAAATATGTGAAAGATGGGGACGTCCTGTGTTGCCTGTAATCATAAGCATACATTAGGAAGAACGTGGAGTTACAATTTTGGAGGTGAGAGTGAATTTCGCTTGTTACTACAGGATGCCGAAGGAATGGAATTTGGAGCCATATACACGACTGCAGAAATATATATTGAAATATGCAGCCGGTTCCGACAAAATTAAATGAAACATGAATATATATTAGGCACATTATTGCATAGGCCTTAAGCCAACGTATGTCGTTGCATGTGATAAGGGTCCATTATTTGTTTGTGGGTTGAGGTTAATGTTGTCTTGTAATCTTCGTATACTGTATATCAGGCAGCGTAATGAGTGCTCAGCATGTCTGCGTTGTGTTGCTGTATAGCGGTATATCAGAATACCATGTTGCTTTAGCTGTGGCTACAGCAGTCACAGCATTAGATGTATAGCTTTGAAATATCTTAACCCAGTAGGTTCCCCCTCCCCCAACATATGTAAGTATTACTTGGGCACACATTTCATAGTTATATTTGTCCCAAGTGAGATAAGAAGGAAGTTTATATATTTTTTTTGAGGGGGGGAGGAGCAATGTCAATCCACATCTGTATAAATAATGTGGTATTCCTTTCAGTGTTGTTTTATACAGCCAATACAGAATTTCTCTTTGACATTGTAGACAAAAAGTGAGATAAGGCATCATTAAAGAGACTGATTTTCCACCTAACAAAGGATGAGTGTTGCAGGACCGTGGAAGTAGCACCTCAGATTTGTGTCTGTGTTACCTTCCTTGTAATGTCCTTTGGTGTAGCAAGCAATGAGTTGAAACAGTAAAGATTACTGAGGTATGAAGGCAGTTGCTGCCATATGTTTTCAGGTCATAAGCAAAACATCAGTAATCATTACTGTTTTGGTATGGTGCTGGCCAAGGATCTGTGACATATTTCTGTGGTGTATATGGATGCAGAGGCTTTTGACATCAGATTGGGGGTGACCAGCAAGTTCCTTCTTTTCCAGTTACTGCACGTGAACTCTGACATGTCTGTGTACCAGTTGACAGGTCAGTGTCTGTATCTTTCAGTGCTGAATTTAATTTCACAGCACCATATTTTGAGCTATAAGTATACATTAATGCATATCAATAAACAAAGAAATTATGAACAGTTAGAAAGAAATATATGTTGTATTAAAGTTTGCAGTTGTATGTTACATAATTTTTCTTCTTTTGGCAGTCCTGCAGTCATGTTTGTGAAAGGAAAGCTGTCGGGGGTTTTGAAGGACGTCAGGTCTTGTGGTCACCTGCCATTGTGTGTGTCTTAATTGTGAACCATGCATCAGGAGTGCCTGTGTTAAGGTGTGTTACTTTAGGTACTGCTCACTGTTTGCTGAGATAGATCCAGCATTCAAGTTGAACACAGGGATCTTGCGTTTGATGTATTGAACAGGGCTGAGCTTCAACTGAACTGGGCCCTTGTTAGTTTGATTAGATTACCGTTCTGACAAAACCGCAGGTAATGGCAATAGGGTAGAATTCATTGTTAAAAAGTTAGGTGAGTTGGAGTCTTGCTAGGTTATCTTGATTTATCACCAAATGCTGCATTCTGTGAGTTAAATATCTGTTATCCATGTTGCAGTAGCTTTTACATATAGTGCACTTCTAAGATAAAAGTAATAGTTTTATTTTAGTGTAGCATTATGTGAAGAAGAAAGTACCTGTTACATGGTTATAGTCAAGTCAATCGACATAATTGTTTGAACCCCTGTGGGCAAGCATTTGACAAGAGGCTTTGTAGAACACAAAGTCCCAGTGGGAATTGAACACCAGCATTCAAAGCCTCTGCCATCCCTTAATCTGTCAGTGCTATAATGGTTCCATCAGTGTCATCAGCCTTATTATTATTATTATTATTATATTTCATGAACTTACGTGCATAGGAAGTAACTTACTGGCTATGACTTTATTTTTCCCATGTCCCCCTCTGTTTTACTCTGACACAGACTGTACACTATATATCCTTCAGTTAAATCACTTCTGTAATGTGTACAGTAATTAAAAGAAAAATTTGTATCCAATATTCTAGTGATTGTTTCTATATAAATATGTGTGATTTTGGCACAACTCCTGAACCAGTGATGTTTCAAGATTGGGGATTCTCAAATTGGTGTTCATGAAGGTGCCTTTCTTCTAGGACCTGATGCGATTTCTATCATTAAATAGTTATGGACATTTTGGAGCAGCTTGCTCCCTCAAACAACAGTAACTGTTTGCCAGGTAACACAGCATTTTGTCTCAGAAGATGCAAATCTTCAAGTGATATTTTGTCATCATCTACCATATATCATACAACACATTTTTTACTGAAGAGACACCAAGGCCATGCATTTTCTTGCTGTGACTCTTCTGTGCCACACTGCAAGCTTCACTTCCCCTCACACAGTTGAGCACATAATTTTCCTCTTTCTATCCCAGATAGTATATTGTAAAGGGCATGGGTATTTGTCATTTCATATTGTGTAGTCTGCAGTAGATTGTTAGTACCCACACATGCTCCGTGCCTGATACTGTGTCGGTGAAATTGTGATGAACCGTACATTACCTGAAAGAAAAATGCCCTGGTACAAGTTGCAGAGAGACGTAAGATACATCATACAGTATTTGAAACAGATTGAGAGGAAATGATTATTAACGGTATCCAGCAAGGTTGCCAGTGAAAATGGTTGTCCATTATGCTGTGATGGTGCAGCCCCCAGTTGATATACAGGGTGTCCCAGGAGGAAAGGACCTAACTTCGGGAGAGTGTTCCTTAGGTCAAACTATAACGATATAACCCAAAACACCTATATCCAAAATTCAATGGTTATGGAGATATTGGCCAGAGAAGTCTGAAACTTTGACAGCTATTACTCACTTATTGATTACCAAATACATATTGAAACTGGCAGGATTATGTGGTGTCTGTAGTATTAATATCTGTACATAACATCAAAGTAACTTGTGAGTGACATAAAGCCATTAAATAGAACTACAAAAACACTCGCATACGTGTCATAGTTGTCCAATAACTTCCAACCACTATACACTGCGAG
>Ga0123354_10008264_pt1 | contig 15806 bp, 12 predicted proteins | sample TergutLab28metaG_2_FD_97872 | JGI IMG/M metagenome (GOLD analysis project Ga0123354, IMG submission 97872) | Labiotermes labralis P4 segment gut microbial communities from Petit-Saut dam, French Guiana - Lab288 P4 | ecosystem: Host-associated > Arthropoda: Insects > Digestive system > Gut ...
CACCGAACAATGAATGTAAAATTGGTCAGAACGTTACCGTGTTTTACGGTTCTACAACTGATCACTGAAACGACCACTGAACATTTCAGTAACAAGCCAGCTAAGTCAGCAGTAAAGTGAAACAGAAAATCTGCGAAATCAGAAGGCGTATCACACCCTTATTCCATAGACCCAATATTACGCCGCTACGAGAAATGAACCAATGAAGAAACCACAACATACCTAAATAGAAAATAATTTTCCTAATTTTGGTACCCCCACCACCCTCCGTTAAATTTTGTATGTAATAACATTTTAATTTCCACTAAATTATTTCAATACTGTTATACAGTGGGATCAATTTTTAATTCAGTTTTATGTATGTTACACGAGATGTCGTCAATAACAGTAACATAGCATTGCTAATTGTATGGTTTGTCTTGCAAAGAAAAAAGCGATCAACCTGAAGATGACCCGTGGAAGGGCCGAAACTTGTCGTTGAGAGAAGCTATGTTAGAACAGCTTAGTAGTAAAAGCATTTAACAGGTTGTGTTTGACTATATTTTACCTATATATTTTGTGAAGGAAATTATTGCTGCTTCGTGTGCCATTGAGGAACTGTGAGGTACCAACCTGTCAGCTGCAAAGTGGTTCGATTGACGTTTGGTGTCAGTTGAGGCAGCTGTTCCAGCGGCTTTTGTACCATGAGACCAGACGTTACAAGAGTGGTCTGAGGGCGGTAGAACCAGGCGGTGCAAGCGTGGTTGGTCTAAGGGCGGTAGAATCAGGCGCTGCAGGCGTGGTCTGAGGTCGGTGGCACCGGATGGTGCAAGCGTGGTCTGAGGGCGATGGAACCAGGCGGTGCAAGCCTGGTCTGAGGGCGGTGGCACCGGATGGTGCAAGCATGGCCTTATGGCGGTAGAACCAGACGGTTCACACTGCTTCGCGGGCCGAAGTTTGAACTTGGGACCTGGCAAGTGCTGGTCACCCGATCGCGACGTCAGTTGGATGGCGAAATGAAATTGGGGTAGAATGGGTGGCGGTCGTTTGTGGTTACTGGGATAAACGTCCGAGTCACGTGAAAGGTGTGATTGCAATTTTCCATGGACTGCGCATGACTAGACACATTTTGCCCGCCATCTTATGGTCATGTGCCACATAGTCGTTACCCCATATTGTGAATCGTATACGGCATTTGCACTTGAAATCACCATGCCTTCTGCTTTACTGAAGGTGTAACACTCTTGCTGCTTATTCGGTCAGACTGGGGTTCAGATTTCGGCGCTGTGATCGCTGTACGAACCAACATTTTTCGTGGTTTTGTTCGGTCCCTTCAGGTAAAATATGCCGGATAGTGCCTTAAATTTGGACACGACCTCTTCCACATCCTAATTCACTGTTCATCATCCAGGCATTGACTGCCCGGTTGTTGCCTTGTGACATTTTCGTTTGATGAACCTCAAACAAATATAAACGCACAAATCCTTGCATCACAGGTGGTGATGCGTTATCTTCCGGCCATTTTATGCTGGGTGAAAAGACCCTGATGTAAATGGTAGTGGTTAAGTAAACTTTTAGATCGTTGCGGTAACAGTATGTACAGACCTCTTTAATATGAACTACTCTTTGTTCACACAGTGAATTTGTTTGTTCCATGTGTGTTACAGTAAACAGAGATTATTTCCCTGGGCAGCATTAACCGGCTGGTTTTATAATGGAGACTTGTTTTGTGAGAGGTACGAACGGAACTTTGTGGATTCTTCAGATAAATTTTTAGCATTTAATGGGATGAAACCGTTGCTGTTCGGAAGCCAGATGAGCCGTAGGCCGAAAGTAGGTGATGTTATCTGGAAAGGAATGGTTATGGCGAGAGTCACAATATTTACACACTGTTACTTATCGTTATCGGCCTCCTCTGTCGCCTGTTTGCCATCCGTACATAGTCCAAGCGTTATTTGTGATGTTGCCTGTCGTGTCTGCCGAAATCTGTCAGTGATGGGAGTCATCAAGGCCGGAATCTGTACTGATGATTTATGGGCCACTGCCGTATCTTTATTTCATTGTGCGGTAAATATGTAGTTATTGATACGCTGTCTGGTCTAAACATGTTTACTGTGTAATGTTGCAGGGACTTGGCATAGCTAATAATAATAATAATAATAATAATAATGGCGCATCAACTCCACTAATTTTAATTCAAAAATATTGTTTTTAAATTTCCTTAAAATTCGCAAGGTTGCCTGGATAGCGTAGTCGGTATAGTGACGAGGCTACGGACGGAACGGTCCTGGGTTCAGTCCGCTAGGGGCAAGGAATAGTTCTCTTTTCTAAAACGTCGGATCCGGATGTGGGTTCCAAACAGCTGCCTATTAAATGGGATACGGGGGTTAGAGCGGCCGGGGCTTGAAGTTAACTACTCATACCATCTATTGCCAAGGTTAGGTATAAGCGGAGCTACACCTCTTATTCCCCCCATTATGCCTCCATGGTGTACACGGGGACCTTTTTTTTTTTTTCCTAAAATCGTTAAGATCTACCCTTTAACGAATGTCGAACGTAGAAGCTCGCTTTCTAGTTTTCGTTCGAATCGTTTGTCGCACCGATAAATATTTAGGGAGCTGCGTCCGCGATGCGTTTAGGAACGGACGTAGGACGTCATGTAGTTAATGTCGTTAGTCATTGTCCGAGTTTAGCACAAACTGGAACTTGTCGACAGATTGCGGTAAACATCCCCAATATTTAGTTCACTGGAAGTTTGTTCAGCATTTGCCAAGTTGTTCCATGCGGAACAACAGACGGGCAGACATGGCGAAACTAATAGATGCATTGTTACACCTCGTCGTTGCGAATTCGCCAAGGACTAACGCCCTTACGTGGCAATGGAACAGAATCACAGGGATCACCTACAGTGAGCATTCGCACGAGGATGTAAGAAGTAGCCAGTTTAAGTGTGAAACATTACCTGTCTGAAGGATGATGATCATACAGGCAGACTTTGATGTTCCTCATCTCGTTGTGTTGGAATCATAGCAGTTGCTTTAACCGTTTAACACAACTATAGTAGGTTTATGATTATACAGTAGAACTCTACTTACCCAGATTAAATGGGACGGCGAGCCATCCGGATATGCAGAAAATTCGGATAGTTGGACTTTTCTTTGAAAGTAGTCTGAATTGGCAGTTTGAAGTTCGGCTGTTGTTAGTTACAGAATGTACCTGCGTCTGAACGTTTCGACCACACCTGATTTTAAGTTCTAGAAGCCATAACACTGTGATATACTTGATCCGATAACTGGTAATTTCAAAGAAAGTTAGTTTTGCAGAATTCTCGACAAATTTACCCGACGGGCCAATTCGATCCGGATAATTGGCGATCCAGATAACCAGCGTCAGATTAAGTGGAGTTCTACTGTATATTCAGGTTAAGCAGCTCAGGCAGGGTATGTAGCACGCAGGGAGATATTAGAACAATGCACAAAATTGTAGTGGCAAAGCCTCGAGACAACAGTCCAGTTGGAAAGTCTAGACGTAGTAGATGCTCGGAAAATAGTGAAGTTGGTCTTGAAGAAAGAGTTGGGGGTGTGGACTGGAGTTTTTTAGCTCACAATAGGAACCAGGTGGAGGACCTTTGTGGGTTCAGTGGGACGTTTCTTGGAAGGCTGAGAGACCAATAACTTCCCGAGTAGGACTCAAGTCCGTCGAGTGAACAAAAAAATTGCAGCCATGGGACAGTGAAACGTTTATATGGACCAGATATGCTGTAGTAGTAAGGACTGATCAGGATTCATATAAAGATCTTACGGGTGTTTACGCTTTATATTCTGGTAGTTGATTACTAACGCTTCGGAGGAACGGTCTTCACGTTATAGATAACCACACTAAGAATACGTACCAGTAGCTGCCCAGTTCATTACAACCTCAGGATTCGTGGTGTCGCATGTATGGTCTTCGGGTTCGTAGTGTAAATTGCGCTTAACATCCACGGGTTCGTGGTGTTATGTATACTTATGACATTCGGGTTTGTATGGTAACTTGACTTTTAACATATCCAGGTTTGTCGGGCTATTTCATCTCACACTTCCGGCATCTTGGTGTTGTACTTAACATTTTCAGATTCGTGGTGTTACTTACGTTCAACATCTGTTGGTCCTTGGTGTCCTGTACATTTATTTTTCTTGGATGTGTGGGACAACTTATATTTAGCATCTCTGGTTTTGTGGTGTTATTTTCGTTTAACATCTTCGGCGGTGGTGTGCACTTAACGTGTTCGGATTTGTTGTGTTGCGTGTAACACTTACTGTTTTGTAGTGCTATTTCCTTCTAACGTGTTCCAGTTTGTAGTGTAACATTTAAGATTTGCTGGCTCATGGTGTTATATTTTATACTTTCTGGTTGGTGGTGATGATGCTTAGCAGGGATAGTTAAGTTTCCGTGTTTTAACTAAGTATTGCTTACATTTAAGATCTTCCTGTTTGTAGTATTACGTACGGTTAAATCTTCCGTGTTTCGGTGTTACGTTTTACGATTCTGTGTCCTTGGATTGACATCTGGTTTTACGACTTCTTGTTACCGTATCAGAACTGTCGTTGCAGACAGACTGCTTTTTTGTATTGGCAAACAAACTTGCATGTATTCGGACCGATCCACATAACAACAAAATTAAGACAGTTTACGTGTTTACGGAGCTCAAACGTGTAATTTTTGGGACGTCTTTGTACTGTTAATAGTTTTGAGATACAGAGCGTCATCGTTTGACGGACAGATGGACACTGAATTATATGCGGATGCTAATATATCGCCAGAGCTGCGTGATAATTAGACGTGGGAATGTCCTGACCGAAGTGTATAATGGCCGATTTTGAAGCTTTTTTTACGCGGGCGAAAACTTTTAGGGACATAAGCTCGGTAGTTCTTCGGAGAACTTTTTGTTGTTCTCCACGAGTACACGCCTGTATTACCCGACTTTTGTCTCTCCCTGGTGCCACAGCACAGTACAGTCCATGATCCTCCCTAACGACGTCTCCCAATCTGACCCTGCGCTTTCTTCTTGGAGTCCGCGGATTCCGAGAACTCTTCGTTCTCATTCTTCGGTCTGTATTGAAGTTCTGGGATTTAGCGCCGTGCGGTTTGGTAGTGCCGACATTGTGGACGACTCTCAGCGCGGCAGAATGGGAGTGAGCGTTCTGACCTGAAGATGCAGACAGCAGGATGTACCGATGTACCATAGTGCACGATGACGCACTCAGAAGGCAGCGATCTTGATAGCCACCTTCTATTCAATCCCCGCCGCCACCCCCACCCCCAATTTTTCCAGTACCCTGGTTACTTGTCTGCAGAGGTGTCTCAACCAGCTGCTGTCACGTCGTCATTATGTTGCCATTTTATTCACTGGGACCAAGTAAGTTCACAGGAAATTCTCGTTCAAATACCACATCTTCATCGTATGTAAGGCCGTTTAATGATTAGGTCAGGGGTTGGACGACGGGTAATCGGAGTTCAGTTCCCACCGGAGGTCAACAGTTTTTCTTTTTTTCACACTTCGTACTGAGTCTGGGGCCCACCCACCTTCTTATGTAATGATTACTGGGAGCACTTCCCGGGGAGTAGAGCGGTCCCCTCCTCCGTTCGTCTTCGTAACATAGTACGTAATTAGGCACAAGGATGGGTTTGCGTTTTCTTTTGCCTTTTATTCGTTGTCACATATGAGAGTAGCTCTCCGTGATTGCATTTAATAGGAAGGCTAGAGTTCTGTCCGCCAAGTAGCCGCCTAACTTATTCATATAGACAGTTTTATTTATGTAATGCCACATGGTGTAACGTTAAACAACTCAGAACTTCGTACAGAGATTATTCATTAGTTTTGTGTGTCGTAATAACAACAGTATCCGGTCCCAGTAGCCGCGCGGTCTAGACGTACGCCTGCGGCCGCTCGCCTGCTGAGATCGTGGGTACGAATCCCGCCGAGGGCATGGATGTTTGTTGTGTATTGTCAGGTAGAGGTCTCTGCGACGAGCCGATCACTCGTCCAGAGGAGTCCTACCGACTGTGGTGCGTCGTTGTGTGTGATCTGGAAACCTCATGAGTGAGGAGGCCATGGCCCGCGTTGGGCCGCAGCGCCACAAAAAAAAATAACTACAGTAATTGTCCAGAATGTCATTAGCTGAATTAAGCTACTTAGCTCTGTGAGACCCGACCCAAGCATTATGTGTGTGTGTGCGCGCGCGCGCGCGCGCACGTCTGTCTGGGGTACACGGAGTTCCCAGGAATATAGAAACTACCTCAAAATTGTAAGCGCCAGAAGGGTAACATGAAGCAAGTTACATGCTGCAGAACAAAAAATATGAGGCGCAACCGTAAACATTTAGTTGCCACGGCGAACTGGTGCCCGGGTTTTGTGCACCCGTGATATATTTATTTATTTCATATAAGCTTTACCTGTTAAGGGGTTAAACCATAGGCCATTAATTTAATTACTGTACAACATTTAGAGGCCTATAGATGCCTCTGCCACCAGGGTCATTTGAAGACATTTGTGTGTGCTCTTGAAGTAACGTCCCACCGCCATTATACGGTTTTAGAGTATTCCGATGAGAAAGGTGTGAATATCCACAAAGACTGGTTTGCATATAAGGTTGACATGAGATTATGTTGTGATGATGCCTGCATAGATTGTAGCGGCCCAGTGGTTAGCCAGTCTTGGGTTAGTATGCAGAAGGTCCCGAGGGTAAATGACTATTGTGATTGTTGGTTTGTTGTGTTTTTGTCACTCACTCCACGTAACCAGTGCCTCATAATTGGGCCATGGTCACTTTCTTCTGCGTACTTCCCAGTTCATTTTTAAGTAATGTTAGAGTTGCACTACATTACCTGAGCTACTGACAGCGTTAAGTATACTATAAATAAAATCAGTGCATGCATCAGGTACGATGGAATGAAATGGTAACATGAATAGCAATGGTAACTATGGAGTGTACTCTCTTGTGGGATGTGCAGCCTTAAGGTACCGATGTTTCTAGGTATTGCAGAACTAAATGGCGTCACAACTCGGACATAATTTTCATATATACCACTGTAAAAAACTGGTAATCCCACACTGAAAAGTTGGGATTGGAAGGGAACTGATTCGGTACAGTTAACTCGGCGTTTGCCATGAAAAGCCGAGGAAAATAATACACCAGCTGTTGGGCTAGAGGGTAAGTTGAAGCAAATTCGATCTACAGGACTACTACAAGTTTACGGTTTTGCAGTACAATGTAGTATGCTATCCCCCTGACGCGCTTCTGTCGGACATTGCTACCAGCAAACACGATTGGTTGTATCGTCCAGTAATGAATCTGTTCTTCTCCGCAGGTCTTTTTGGCGACGTGAGTGCGCATGCGCTCCAAGAGGCCAATGGGAAGGCAGAGCGCGCAGTTCCCGAGACAGTTCTTGGAGCGGCTCGCAGGAGGCCAGATGTTACGTCTGTCGGCTGTGCGGCTTGGAGGTGAACATGTTCGCGTGGCATCTGCCGTGTGGGTAAGGTGCTACGAAGGAGCCCGTTTTGTTCGATGAGATGGTCGTAAAGAACGCAGTATTGACTAGTAAAATCGTTGCGAAGGATCCGTCATCGTCCGACGGAGTCATTGCTAAGGATCAGTTATCTGATGCAGACTTGGTTAAGAAGCCGTTGTATGACGGGAACATTGTGAAGGATGTGGGTTTGTCGAGCAAGGACATGGTGAAGGAGCAGTTAGTGTTCGATAGCAACCATCCATTATTATCTGCCGTGATTGTTGTGGAGAACGTAGTATGTTCTGAGGGCAACATTGTGAACGATCCGTTATGGTCTGACGGGAACGTTGTTGGGGTCACTGTTCCCAGTGGAGTGCAATGTACTGACGTGGGGAATTCAGTATTATGCAGTTCGGATGCTGTGAGGAATCGTTTGGCTGGGGACATGGGTGTGGAACATGTTTCTCTCTCGTATGAGAGGTATGAACCAGCGTACTGTAACTTCTGTCTTATGTATCATTCTGTGACGTATAAGGCACAGAGTAAGCGCTCTGGAATAAGTGAAGTGGATCTTGCGAAGGATTCGCGATCGTCTAAAATGGCGTGTGGTAAGGATTTCTCAATGTGCAGTGTGGAATATTTCGATTCGTGTAACGAGTGCGCAACAGAACCGTGTGAGGACACGGGTTGGAAGGAAAATGGTAGGACTTGTGTGAAGAATGAGGATTCACGCTGCAACTGGAGGCGAAGACGCCGCACTCTTGTTTGGTGGTTGCTGCTGCTTTTCCTTGGGGCGGCGCCCCTGGCGTCGGGACAGCTGAGTCCCAGAACCGACATTAGTACCAGTCACGCAGGAGGAGGTGAGTTGTGCCACGAAAAAAAAGATTACTTTCTGTGTAGAGGGTGACGAGATCATTTAGATTAACTTTGTTCCGGGATAGCTCAGGGCTGAACGACGAGAATAATCTTAAATGATGACGCTTCTTTTGTGCATTTTAGAGGTCCCAGGTTCTACTTCACGCGCGGGACTGCGGCTCCCCGGCTGTATTGATGCGACTACTTATTTGCACATCTTTACATAATATGAGACACTGACAGTGTCGTTAATCCACAAATAACACACTAGACCGGGGAATCCGGGTTCTTTTCACGGGAGGACCACAGCTTTTTGAACGGCAATGGAACAGTTCGCATCCATTGGGTACCTGGCGCACCTTCCCTGGAGAAAAAGAGGCAGGGACGTTGACACATATTTAAATGTAATGTCGAAGATAAGAGTGAGAGGATCTGTACATCCACTCCCGCATACTCCTTCATGGCACGGTGCTTAGGTAACGACGAGCAACTTCGCTTGTTCCGTGGACCTGTAAAGGAACCCACATACACACTGACTGCTGTAATTTTTAGGTTTGGCCTAGGTTACGTTAATGCGCAGTGAGTTATCTGTACTGAAGTGAAGGGGTATGGCGTAGGTTTCAGTGCGTGTTCCTTCTTTGTGTTTTGTCTACAAACGATTTTGCTGCTGTCACTTGTTACTGCTGTATACTTCGCATGCGCAGATTGGCGGTTACGACTGAAAGAATCGGACAGCATGAAATGTTATCACCCTGATGATCTAAAAATTATGCATGTTTGTTGTTTTGTGGTGGCACTGATTTAGTGCCGTACCAGCCAAGCATGGTTATCTTCCTGTCGCTTGTTTTCCGTCTGAACGATGTCACGTAATTGTTAGCGGCGTGAGGAACAAGCAGTCAGTCGGGAGTTGTAGTTGATCTTGTAATGGTTTTGTGGCCGTCAGACCAAGCCGGATTGAGAGACTTAAGAGCCGCAGGTAGCAGTACATTGTAAACGTGATAATGTAAAAGCAACAGGACTCACTACGCGATGTATTTGCATAGGGCAGATGTGCTTACGCACCACAGGTAGTTAAAGTGCTGCTCCTGAATGTGATATTGCATATCAGTACTAAGAGCCGGTGTGACTGAGAAACTTTTTGGCTTTAATGTAACATGCGTCAGCATGTTTAGACAGTCAACATTGTCGACTGCTCCAGTATGTCATGAGGGAGCGTTTTGAAGATACTTGTCTTGCCCCCAGTCTTTAATTCCTGTATAGACGTCCCATTTTCTCCCAGCTGCACACGGTGTCAGATCGCATCTTATTGCAGGGCAGTCTGTGGAACCTATCGACCATAAACATCGTGTGTGTATTTTTTTAGATGGCCGCATCACCTCAGGCGTCAGAAGTGTGGGAAGTAATGAGCTAGGTAGGCAGGGGACATGTAACAAACATGTGGCGCATTCGCGTAAGCATGGTTCCAGTGGCAACGCAACAGTGCGTTGTATTATTGTTGAGCAAAATAACTGTCAACAATATACAGATAATGAGTGTTGAACAGAAATGCTTTTATGGCGAATTTATGTCGCCAGCAACAATAAAACTCACTGAGGTCGTCATGCGAAGTGCTCGAAATTTAAGCCCGATTTTAACCAAATTTGGGAGTTTCTCGACAAATTTTTATGAACGTCCCAGTATCAGATTACGCGGAAAACAGTACAGTCGGAACCGCGCAGATGCGTCTCGACAGACATGACGAAGCTAAGAAGCCCGTTTGCGACTGCGCTAACATGTCAGATAAATGCAGATGATTATTTTTTGACTGTTACAGTACCATTATTGTTTGAAGCGCGAAATTTGCCCGAGTAACATTACGGGCCCTTGTGAACAAGGTAATAAATTGTTGACTTCCATTAAATGTGGAAAGTATTTTGTTGCCATTGCTTTCCGATTTCCGAAAGGGGAGAGATTACTTTGTGGAAGGTTCCAAGGCTTCGGCTGTTTGCCCTGACGCCGGCCTCACTGCGGAGGCAAAAGCTTCCTAAGGAAGCACTAAATATATTTATAGTTAACACACTACGGTTCCATTATAAAGACCAGTCGGTTAATGTTCGGGGGGGGGGGTGTTTTATTTAACGACGCTGTCAGTTGCACAGTGTACATAGCTTAGGTGGGAGATGAAATACGAGTGTGGAATATACCGTATATTCTCGAATCTAATCTGCACAAGTTTTTGCCGATTTCTTAAACGAAAAAAAAAAATTAGTTCGCGGTTCTAACCGCACCTTTCCTTCAACCATCCCTTGCCTACAAGGCAGATTAATTCAGTTATGAGCGGTGACGGTGAGTCTGATGAATAATAAGTTATATAATGTAATGTAAATAATAAATAAAATAATAAATTATTGTATTCTTACGGCACGTACAGCAGCTCTTATCATTTCTTCAAAATCCAGCTCACGACCGCGAATCTAATCCGCATCTGATTTTTTAGCCCTCTGAAACTGTAAAAAGGGTGCGGATTAGATTCGATAATATACGGTAGGTAGAAGTATGTTGGAGAGGAAACTGTGCTACTGCTACTTTGTCACAGAATCGGGTAAGAGTATTCCTTGTGATGCAGCATACTTAGTGCGCTGCCTCGCAAGGAATACCACACGAACTAGACGGCCCTGCGAAAATACGACACATAACTACCCAGATTAAACAGTGAATACACGTGATACGCTATGGACCACGTCAGACAACGGGTATAAACTAACAGTGAGAAAACACAGTGCCCAATGACAGTTAACAATTACCAGACGGGAATAGATTCCTCTATCGAACTGCTACACGAAGCGAGCCACTCTCACAAGAACAATAGAGCAGCACATAACGCGACAGAACCGGAGCATAGCCCCAGGAATGACGACATGTACACGCGCACACACCAACAATCGGTAGCAATCAGACAACACAAGGATTACCGTAAGGAAATAGGATAGAAAGCACACACGTGAGTACCACTCAGTTGGGACTTACCGCACTGAGTTACCAACCCAAACGCACCAACACACATTTTTCTTTCCTTTCTCCTTTCCACAGAGCCCATAATCCAACGCCCATCGACGATAGACATCGATGATGGATAGACAATAAGCTGGAATTCCGCATAGGGCAGCTGCAACGAAAATAGACACCAACGTGACCATTGCACCCCAAGTCAGCACAATACCCACATTACAGAACACCCCCCCCCCCCAGGCACGTCTCTTAATGGTAGTAATAATCAAAACCACAGATGATGAGATCTCACCATTGTTACATAACCGCATAAATCTTACAAACACTAATACTCTTTCGGATGAAAACCTGATGGTGGCCGGAATATGCCGAAACATGTAGTTGTTATCATCCTCTAATAAACATCATTAGAAATATTTGTTGTGTTATTGACTAAATACCTGTACCTATTTATTTATACACACAACGGGGATGGCACATTTCAGTATTCTGGTTGTTAAGCTATAAGAACACTCTAAATTTATCTGAATTTTACAGGCAAGAATAGGATTATATATGCTTAAAATTGTAATACTTGTATATCGAACATTGCCTTAAGCGTTGTTGTCGATATTGTGTACTTAATGCCAGTTTGTAATATACTGGAAGGAAGCTGACGGTGTACGTGTTGTTGTGTGGTAGACAGAAACATAACGTTAAGGAAGCACTTGTCGCTGCTGGTGGAGGGTAAGAGCGCGCGAGGAGGAGGAGGAGGAGGCCAGGAGTACACGTAGTCTTTATCGCTAGCTTAGCTATTCTATGCCTCTTTTCTGTTTTCGTAAATTTTTTACAAACAGTCTGTTTGTTACACAGTGCAGGTCAAAGGAATGGGAACATAGAAAAACAAAGCAAAAGATATTATTTTACGCAAGAAAAGGTGAAAGAGTCGAAGGGGAGACAAGGCAGCGGTGAAAGTCCATAGCAGGTTTCAGAGTCTATTGGGTCTAATGAATGCGCTCTGAAAAAACGGCTTGAAGTCGTAAAGTACTTGAAAATTCCCGTTTGATTCTTAAGATTCTGAAAGCACATGAAGTGACAGAATATGACGTTTGGTTTCCAGCGTCATTCCTTCCAGAAGTTTAGCAATCGGACTGTAAATTTTTTTGTGTCGTGATTAGTATTTTTACAGTTGAAGTGGGCCTTGTAAATGTCCGCGCTAAACATATGGGGGCATGGGCTGGATCGACGTGGCTTAGGATAGGGACAAGTGGCATCACTTGTGAATGCGGTAATGAAACTTCGGGTTCCATAAAATGCGGGGAATTTCTTGAGTAGCGGAGAACCGGTTAGCTTCTCAAGAAGGACACTACAGCATGGAGTAAGTAAGTAATAGAATATAATGCTTTTTTTTAAAAGAATTTATAAATTATAGCTACGAAGAAAAGAAGTCCTGAAAATCTGGCAACACAGGAAGGGAATATTCAGGCCGTTCGCATCATTTTCATGGGGCAGTTCCATCATTTGCATCAAACGCTACTAGCGGCTCACTTCCTATTCCAGATAAGCCTGCGCGTGCGCGACAAAGAGGTGTAGTTAATTAGTCCATATTCATTGGTTACCACAAGCTGACAGAACATAAAACGAAAAAGTGCAGCAAGAAAATCTCTCAGGTTCACCTAACAAGAATTGCTGGAGGGAAAGGGAAAAAAGAGGGGGACAGATGAAGAAAAGAAACGAGGAAAAGCACCGAAGAATATTCTCAGAAGGCAAAGAAAAGGAGATTTTTCGAAGCCATCAACATCGTGAAAGTCATCCTTGTTTTACAAAGGAAAAACCGCATCTCAAAACATTTAACTGTCCGGCTGCGGCGATGTATATGACGAGCCTATAACCAAGGACTGGATTCAGGTGTGGTAAGTGCTCAGAGTGGCGGCACGGAGTCTGTACGAGTTAGGAAGAAACTGGTAATTTTAACTGTGGTCATAGCTATCGTGCGTATCCCTACCCCTCCGGGATGTACGAGAGTAGCCATTGTGCACTTGCTCATTTCATTGTCTCTGTAAAACTGTCAAAATATATGTGAGTTTTCTAACCTATTGAACCCTTAAATTAGAACAGCCTGTTGGTTAAATGAAACAAAAATTGTATTTGCGTGCAGTTACCCGAATTTCCCCTATTGTGCTGTTACGGATGTAGTGCTGTTTACTGTGGAGATCATTACTAAACAAAAACAGTGCACTGGGAAGGTACAATGCTAGTTTTTTAAATGTTAGAACAGTTGGTACATACAGTGGGCACCATTCTCGTACGGTTAAATAGCTAGAAATAAAGTACGATATGATGAAAATCGTTTCAATTCACATAACTATAGAATTTATGGGGGAATTAGATTAGGTGTTTACTTTTCAAATACCGTGTACATGGAAGTCTTGTGGTTAGCTTCACGCTATGGCTGTTTTAACCCCTGGAACTCCAGTTGGTGGAAGATTGGACGCTGGAGCCGTTGTATATGGCGAAGAGAACTATTGTGTGACTTGCGAAAATGGAACCGAGTGGCGGAGGACGTAGACTCCAATAATTCAGAATGAGTTTTGATAGGTGTCTCAAAGTTGAGTGGTTGTGCAGGTACACCTCATAAACAGAAACAGCATATCATCTGTTTGTTTGTTTGTGATTCATTAACGGCGCTGTCAGGACACCAGACTATGCGGCGTCAAAATGGTGGGATGAAGCGTGAGTAATGGATTGGAAAGGAAGAGAATGGGACCGGTCGGAGAAACACGAAAATCGTAATTCGGTTTCTTGGTGGCATGGCAAGAGTCAGGTCGGGCTCTTCCCAAATGTAAGTCACAAATTCCTACCTTTATGCCAGATTGTAAGTTAAGAAGGTGATCATATCCGAGAAGAGAAGTGTATGCATGAGTTTGGTAACGAGAACCTTAAGGTGCTGTCCGGCGTTTGGCGGGAGGCACTGAGGAAAACAACGAGCGGTTGTCTGGGGCCGATGGGTTGGCTGAATGGAAGGAGTGCTAATCAGTGGACCGTGATGTCCAGAACCTTCGCTTTCGTCACTGGTCCCTGTTACATTTTTGTAATACAGATAGGAATGCCTGGTGTCATAAAGATGTTAAGTATTGATCATACCGGAAGCAGTATTTAAAATGTTAATCAGCTCTTGCTTTAGAGTGTCAGGTTTTTTAAACTGATTATTCCTTTTGAGAAAGCGGTTTTTAGGTTCGATTTGAACTTCACGAGAAGGGGAATGGTTGTAGTAATCGGCAGCTGTGTGTTGTCCGTTGCTGCGGAAGGGGGGAGGGTATCGGCGAGTTGCCGCATTAGTGAGTCGACAGCACGTAATAGTTCGTGGCCGTAAAGGTTACTGTGCCGGCTGCAATGTTTGGAGATGAGGCAGTATTTCGCGTGGACTACCAAACGGAGCGGAATTAATTCTTCAGTCCATCGCCTTGGACTCGCTTACCCCTTCCCATTACCAAATTCAGTCTTTCAAGAATTTCGGCCACTTAATATCGGAACGAAAATTGTCTACACGCTGCGCACTAACTTTTGTGCAAGGCCGTTGTAAAGCGTAGGGCAGTGACATTCTTTTATCCGACAACCAGTATAACTACAGCACTCGTGAGGTTCCGCGTGACGGCAGGCAGCGCAACGCTTGCCGCCCGTCAAATTTGCCGTGAGTTGGGTTGTAGGAGTTTCAGTTAGTGTATTGTTCCTGCCATTTTTTAAAGAAGGTGCTGGTAGTGTATTCCGTCAGCTCGCAGACAGGCTTCAAGAACACACGTTCATTGCATATCAGAGTCTCATATAAGTCGCGCGAGCCGATAGGAAAGGACTAGCGGCATATGTCACATCAAATAAGTAATATGTGTGTGTTAGCACCATGCAGTCTTCATAGCCATGAAGTGCAGCAATCAATGGCATAAGTCTGTTCCTGTCGTTAATGTGTTCTGTCAAGTACTAGGGTGTCCCACGCCAGTTCTACCGGCGGGACTGATACAGTTGAAATCTTCAACCTGTAATCCGGCATTCGGAAAAGATGATGCGTCCATGGTTGGGGTACTACTTTAATCGTCATATTGAACGAAGTATTTCGCAGTGTTTGATGGTTTACAAAATTTTATCCAACATCCTGCCCGCAAGGTTAATTCCATATGCGAAGGAAATTATCGGGGATCATCAATGTGGCTTTCGACGCAACAGGTCGACTATTGATCATATATTCTGCATTCGCCAAATAGTTGAGAAAAAAATGGGAATACAATGAAGACGTTCATCAGCTCTTTATAGACTTCAAGAAGGCTTATGATTCAGTTAGGAGGGAGGTCTTATGTAAGATTCTCATTGAGTTTGGTATCCCTAGGAAACTTGTAAGGTTAGTAAAGATGAGTCTGACTGAAACATATAGCAGAGTCCGGGTAGTCAAGAATGTGTCTGACAGGTTCCCTATTAGGAATGGTTTGAAACAAGGAGACGCTCTATCACCAATGCTTTTTAAC
>Ga0123354_10008265_pt1 | contig 15806 bp, 8 predicted proteins | sample TergutLab28metaG_2_FD_97872 | JGI IMG/M metagenome (GOLD analysis project Ga0123354, IMG submission 97872) | Labiotermes labralis P4 segment gut microbial communities from Petit-Saut dam, French Guiana - Lab288 P4 | ecosystem: Host-associated > Arthropoda: Insects > Digestive system > Gut ...
GATCCCGCTAGCAAGCAGTCAGCGTAACCTGTATGACATATACTTATTGCTGTGTGTACAGTGCTAGACTCCTGATGATGGACAAAGAAACTGTCCGAAACATGTAGAGTCCTAATCCAAAAATAAATTTGAGATAATAGTGCATTTCGTTGATTTTATTATAAGAAGAGTTTTACATTAAATTACATTTTATCTCAAACATATTGTAGGTACACAACAGCGAATTAATTATATTGTCACGATACTGGTAACAGTAAAGAGTCTAAATAGTTACGTGTTAAATAATTGCTTTCGTTGCCACGTATACTCATAATCTTTAAAGTTAACTTCTAGTTATTTTGAAAATAAAAATCCTCAAAAACAGTAAAAGTGCGTGTTCAACGCCACGCACACATTAACAACCCAAATGTGTTGTCACAGCCACATAATGTAAAAGTGTTCTATGTTAACAACTTTGTCAACAGTTTCAAAAATGTTATTTCAAACGTTCGTAAATCTTTATTAGTTAAATAGCCATGCAGAAAGCCGTAGCTCTGTAGCAGACCTGCATTAAGCTGCCGGAGTTATACAGTACGATACGCCGGGTGCAGATGGGATGTGTAAACTGAAGACCTCGTACTGTAAAGGGCCCCATACACTCTAAGTCAAACTGAGCAGTTTAACCGTGTAAAAAAACTGCACGAAAAACTGAACTGAATGTGTGTGGGATTCCCTGAGTGAACTGCACAGTTCTCTGTGTGAAAGACGACTGGAAAGGACAGTTCTGAGGCCTGCACTATTGTCTGTCAAAACTGCGCAGTTTACTCAGTATTTCCGCCAGATATGACGTCACACTAGAGGATGGACACAAACAGACTACCAAAACAAGCACTACAATATAAACCAAAAGGACGAAGGAACATAGGACGACCGAGGAAGAGATGGAGAGACCAACTTCATCTTCAGGATCAAGGAACAGGAAACACGCCTAACCCTTCAGGAACACGATGATGATGATGAACGTCACGCAGTAAAATCGCTAAGTTTCACTGAGCGATTTTAACCTATTACGAATTGGCCCATGTCGATTTTGTTTGTAGTGCGTCTGTGTGTGATTTTTTATTTCAAATACGGAAGCACAGTTACATTAATGTTCTATTTTCCAGATACATAATAATGAAATATTCTAACCAACTTTTTCTACGGCAATACTAAAGTGAAGCAGACCCACCTTGAAATACACTTTAGGCCTTGCATCATAATGTAACAATTCCTCTAAAATTATGACTACCGTATATTCTCGAATCTAATCCGCACCATTTTTACAGTTTCAGAGGGCTAAAAAATTAGATGCGGATTAGAATCGCGTGCAGATTTGATTCGCGGTCGTGAGCTGGATTTTGGAAAAATGATAGACCCGCTGTACGTGCCGTAAGAACAATACAATACTTTACTATTTATATTATATAATGTTTATAATTTATTATTCATCAGACTAGCCATCATCACTCATAACTGAATCGTTATCCGTCACCCAGTCACTATCATCTTTATCTTCACCATCGTCCTCCCATAGAATGTCATCTTCGGATCCGTCCAAAGCATTGCTCATGTAACACTTCTTGAAAGATCTGACGATAATACTCTCCGGGGTGGCTTTCCAGGCAGCCGACGCCAACCGCGCGACTTCTGAAAAGCGGTTGTAGGAAATGTGCGGATTAGAACCGCGAACTAACTTTTTTTTCGTTTAAGAAATCGGCAAAAACTAGTGCGGATTAGATTCGGGTGCACATTAGATTCCAGAATATACGGTATATTAAATGTGTGGTTTACCGATCAATTTGTTTATAAAACTTTGGGCAACAACGGCCTATGTGCAGTGGGTGTTGTTTATGGGATGATAACAGCACTTTGGTACATACCTTTAATTGCAGTGTGTGTCCTATTCGGGGCGTTCCTGGTAACTGTGGTTCAGGGGGGGTGATTGAACAAGGTATTACGTTACGTTGCAGGCTACGCGCGTGCGCTCAGCGTCTGTAGTTTCTTGTATGTTATCGTCCGCAATTGTACACATACCACACAACGATATTACTATTATTACAGCCTGTCATTATATTTATGTACAGAATGGATTACTTATATTTTCCACGATGATTTTTATACATGTTAAATCCGTCAGCCGATTATAACCTCAGTGTTTCACCCTGTCGAAATATTTATTTGTAATTGCTCATTTACAACCAATACTTCTTACACAATTTTTTGGTATAATCACAGTCCATCTATATACTAAATTTCACATTCCCAGATACGTTAAATATTAAATAGTATGATCGCACTTGGAAATGTGTCTGAATGAAACCTGTAGCAGAGTTCGGGTAGCAAGCATCTGTCTGACGTGCTTCCTATTAGGAATGGTATGAAACAAGGAGATGCTTTATCGCCATTGCTCTTCAACTTTGCTTTAGAGTACGAAATTAGGAGGGCTCAGGTGAGCCAGGATGGCTTGAAATTAAATAGTAAACATCAGTTTTTGGTTTATGTTGATGATGTTAATATACTGGGTGCAAGTGTACACATTACAAAGAAAAACACCGAAGCTTTGGTAGTCGGTAGTAAGGAGAATGGTCTAGAATGGAATGCTGAAAAAACTAAGTACGGTCATGTCTCGAGATCAGAATGCAGGACGAAGCACAATATACAGATTGATAATAGGTTCTTTGAAAGGGTGGAAGAGTTCAAATATTTGGGAACAAACTTAACAAATCAAAATTATTTTCAGGAAGAAATTAAGGGCAGATTGAAGTCAGGGAACGTTTGCTATCATTCGGTGCAGCATCTTTTCTCTTCTAGTTAGCTATCCAAAAATTGAAAGATTAAGATATGCAGATCTATAATTTTTCCTCTTTTATATAGGTAATGAAACTTGGTCGCTCACATTGAGGGAGGAACGCAGGCTGAGGGTATTTGAGAACAGGGTGCTGAGGAGAATAATTGGGCCTAAGAGGGACGAGATAACAGGGAAATGGAGAAAACTACACAATTAGGAGCTTAATGATCTGTAGTCACCCAATGTTGTTCACGTGATCAAATCGAGATGAGGTTGGTGGGGTATGTAGCAAGTATGGTGGAGAACAGATGTGTATACAGGGTTTTGGTTGGGAAACCTGAGGGAAAGAGACCACTTGTAAGACCCAGGTGTAGATGGGAGGATAATATTAAGATGGATCTTCAGGAAGAGGGATGGATGTGAGGGCATGGACTAGATCGAGCTGGTTCAGAATACGGACAGGTGGCCGGCACCTGCGAACGCGGTAATGAACATTCGGCTTTCATAAAATGCAAGGAATTTCTTGACTAGCTAAGAACCAATCACCTTTTCAGAAAGGACTCTGTTCCACTGAGTAAGTAACTACGTAAGTAAGTATGCAAGCAAGCAAGTTATTTCCCTTAATTTTGCATAACGGAAACTGTAGGAAGCAAAAAGTCAAATTCATATCAATTACTACCGATCAGTGTCGATGGCACCAGCGGAAACGTCAGCAACAAAAGTAGCCATACATGTACGTGGGTCTTCACATACAGGGCCCGTCATTTTTGTCCGATTTTAACCAAACTAAAAACTTCTCGAAAGATTTTAGAAACCAACCTCCCACCACTGTAAAATTTCATGAAACTCCGTCCAGTGGGGGGACCGAGTTGTTCCACGTGGACAGACGGATAGACATGCAGACATGATACAACTCACATTCGCTTTACCAAACTTTCCGAACGCGCCAAAAACATCCTACTACCGTTACGCAATTTCTAACAAGGAGTTTCACCAAAATTCTATTAATCATTCAGATACAGATGTGAAAGTCCATTTACGGCTTTTTGTGAAGCAGAATTTCTTATGGATCCATATGGATGGAAAAAAAAAAAAACTTTCCAGGGTCCATTAATGAAAATTGTCCGTATTGAAATTTTAAAGAATATCTGAAACAGTTTGGGGGACACGTGAAAAATTACGTTTATGGTCTTAAGTAAAGCAAGCTTCTGACATTAGTCAATAAAGCTACAAATCAAAACTGCCGATCTATGTTACTTACAGATGTCTCTCACATCGAATTTGACCAAGGCATAAACAACGGTTTACGATACAGGTCTCCTTGAAACGTTCATCTGTTACCTCAAGAAAAAAAAAGCGTTGTATCGATCAAAATTGATAAAAACATGAGAATATGACCGGTAGAGTTAAGCAAAGACCTCATACAGAATGTAATGAAGTTTGATTACAAGTTTACATCTTATTTACGAGAAAGTTCACATACGATCATGAGTGAAAGGTAAAGTAATCCCATTACAGGCCTGAACACGCCCTGAGGGTTCCAGGAGGCTGAAGCTCCCAGATTTCAAGACAATCAGCACATGAAGGTGGTAAGGTTGTCAGCCCTAAGCACCGGCCGCCTCTACCGCCCAGGAAATATTCCTGGTACTCATTTCTGTTATGGGCTGAGCCAACCCCAGGGCCATAGTGCGGCCGGAAGGATTATGTCAATGAAAAATTCCAATTACACCAACGGGAACTGCACCCGCAACCTTCCGACTTGTAGCGCAGTGCCTCAACAAACTGCGCCACCGCGTACCCCATGATCATGAGTAAACCAATCACTTATTAGACAAACGGGTGATGAAAATTCAAATTCTGCTATACTGTCTACGACAAAGTGTGCACAACTACTGACCGTGTATTAAATTAAATGGGTCGTGTTAAAACATATTTCACAATGAGCTGACGTTTGTTACAGAGGAACTGCACACTTCTGAATGTCACTATTCACAACTGGCCATCAACCACGGTCCAAATTACTGTAAAACGCTTAAATTTCACCACTTGATACCTTACTGATACCCAGCCTGCCCGCTGTTCTGCTGTAACACAGCCGAGATAGAAACTTCAGCAGCTGACGGCCAACAGAAGGCTGTCTTTTATTACAGTATGCTCGGTTTATGTTACATAAGTGCAGGGAAATTATTTCAACTGGCAGGCCACGTTACCAGTTTAGGTAAGCTTTGAACGTCACACATATTTATCGACGTTAAATTATGTACCTTCAATTTATGTCTTCCACATTTAGATCTATACAGGAAAAGTTAATGGTACGTAAAAATGCCAGAGATAAAAGAGTTCAGGTTTTGTTTTCTTTAGCCTTAATTTAACTTTAGTATTAATCCAAGAAAGACATTTATAACGTACGTAAGTACACACAGAAAACATAAAGGCCTAACCACATATTCTTTCTTCAATCTTGTCGCGAGCTGCTCTGAAACCTGCAGGGCCAGGTAGTGCTGCCGGGCAAGGTTTTGCGGTTAGCTACCAGTCTGGATGCAATGACTCAGCCTAACAGCACGTGGGACATCAGTTCCTGATTCTAGTGGCTAGAACAATAAACACGGCAAGCGGAAGACGTTCATTATTCACACGACCACACATGAGTGAAAAGGAAAGGGCTGAATATTTTAAATTTTAAATTTTATTTGTTTTTGTGTGACCACCTGTTTGACGTCGATCGGCTTGGATAAAATAAGAAGGGGTGATTAGCTAGGCAGCGCAAGTTGTGGAGATGGCACCCTACACTAGAGAATCGGGGGGGATTGGGGAAAATCGTTTTTGGGTGTCAAAGAACAATTTTCGGGTGCAGAATTTTAATGTTCGAGTTGACCGTTCAAGAAATCACGTTAATAGACCTGGGAGAAAATTTGAAGAAACCGCCTTCTGTGATATGTAATGCCAAACGTTGCAGGACGTAAGCGAACAGGAAGGGCCGACAAAACCAGGTAACATGATGAGGAACGAGTTGAAAGACGTCCAACGAAGTCAATTTCTCGTCTCTTGCAATAGCTTGACACCAGTCCTGGGGCAGCACAAAGAACTCTGGAACAGGATTTGAAGATCCAGACTTGCTAAACATGAAGTGGTCATAACACAGACGTCGGACTGTCTCCAGACGTTCCTGTGCTGAATTCTGATATTTTGAACACATGGCTTAGAGACAGGGACATTTTGATTTGAACTGGATGTTAACAAACACAACAGCTGCAGGTGTGGGACATCAAATCTAACCCTTCACGCTGATTACATACTTTACACACAAAATTGTACAATTTTGTGTGTTTTCTGCCGAGAAACAAACCAAACTGTACTGGAGGCCCACTATTCCTGGTAGAGAACGTGAACTCTGAAAGTTATGGGGAACTTCTGGTTAAGAACTTCATTGCATTTGTGCAAGGAACGGCTTGTAAACGCGATGGAATGAGTTCAACCACTTGAGCCCTGTCACGTTTCTTAATACGGTTCTGGACATACAAAATATCCACTTCCAATAAGGAGTAATTTCGAACAGCTGACCTGGTTACTTTGGAGTGCAGAGGTCTTTGTTACCAACATTAATCAAAGTGATTATGTTTGCGGGACTGTCTTCAAATCCATGGCTACAATTCTCGTCGCCACAACTACAATATCAGTATCGAAGTTTTGAAAAGGAGCATGCTAAATTTCCTTGTGCGTATATACCATGGCTTCGAAATGGACGCCGGACATATGAAGCACGTCCTTCACGTAACTAACTGTGGTATTACTTTTTGTTATATAATGCTATATAACTATTTAAGCTATAAGCATCTGAAACAAAAAAAAAACAGTCCTTTCGTTAAGACCCCGTACATGGTACAGAATCGTTCACGAGAAGCTAGCAGTCCCTCCACTTTAACAATAAATTCCTCGCATTTCATGGAACAGAAAGGTTCAGTACAGTACTGACAACAGCCCACCACTCTTCCCGATCCTAATCAGTTTCATCCAGTCCACGGCTTCTCCGCGTATTTCTTTCAGAACAATTTACTATTATCGACTCGGTTACGTGTGGGTCTGCTACGTGGTCTCTTCGCTTCACGCTTCCCAACCAAACTGGTGTTTCAATTTCTAATCTCTCACACGTGCTACATGATCAGTTCATCTCACACTCCTTGACACGTAATCCCAACAACATCTGGCACACAGTACGAAGCATGAAGCTTCTTACTACAAAATTAACTTTATGTTCCTTTAGAAGATTCCAATATTGTTGTACCGCCCTGTCCTCAAAACACGTTCAGTATATCCTACGTTCTTTCCTTAAGTTAGATACCAAATAAAACAGTTAAAATTACAATAATATTTATGGTTTTAGATAGCAGAAAGAAGACAAATGATTCTGAACTGAATGTTTGCCACAAGTCGCGCACAACAAGAAGACAAGTTATGCATACACGCCATATTTCTTTCCTGTCAGTTAAAACCCCCTGCAAGGTCAGATTAAAACATTTATTCGGGAACTAGTTTTCGAACCCTTCAGGTGCACAACATGAGCATTACAATTCTGATTCCCGGAAGTAGCAACGAAAGAAGTAAGCCTTGACAGCGTTTTCCGAAGAGTGTCCTTGAAGTCGAATTTCGACAGAAGATGCTAGTGTAACCAAGTGGCTAACGATAGGCTTGGACTACAGTTCTCGACATCTGTGGCCATGAAATCAACGCGCGGGAGGGGGAAGGGATGCAAATACATGAAGACCTTCCACTGAATTGTGTAGTCGTGCCAGTTTGTATTCGGCAGAAAAGAGGCTACTGAGACAACCAAAAACGTATTCCATATTCCAAATACATTGAGCTTATTTCTACAGATGCGTCCGGTAGTCACGTGGTGGGTGAAATGGGCACGTCTTCGAAAACTCGAACACTGGTGTAATGGAAACGAAAGCATGTTTGATTTTTTTTTGTGTGTGTATGCGTGTGTGTGCGCTGGGTGGGGCCGTTCCACATAGCACATCCATGGGCTTAGCCGATTCCTCATCGCAAGAAGTTACTGAAAGTATAAGATGTTAAATTAAATTTAAACCACGACACTAACTACAGAATCAAAACGGTAGGAGACTGAGAGAAAAGTCTACACTGTGTACCTGGTAAACTGGTCGAGGCTTAGGTCATTCAATGACGCTGTTGAAACTATAGATTTTACAAGGCCTTGCGTGAGACAGAAATTCAATAAATAAACGTTGACTATGTACGGATTCGGAAGTATGAGCACCTGACTTACTCCACTGGACAGTTAGGAAACGATCTCAGCCACCACTGCCGGTGGTCCAGCCAGTATTTGAACACAAGCAAAAATCACTACAGTAAGATATGTGTGCCGATAGCTACAAAATAATTTCGGTGCGAACTTCACAAATTCATCGCATCGACATCATCACCATAATCAATGTAGCTATCATGAAGTTAGGCCACTTACTGACCCTTTCCAGATTCACACATTCAGAAGTTTCTTCAAGGATTTTCCTTGGTTCCTTCTGCCTTTTGATCGACAAATGTTTTCTTCAAAATTATAAGGTACGAGGAAAAATGCAAACACTGCATTTTAAAGTGCAGTCAACAGTAGTTTGAAGGCGGATAAAACTTTTATGTTGAGGTAAGGACGTATGCATGGGTGACATAAGTAAAAATACTTCCACACATCACTTAAAACATTGCTCAGGACAAAACTTTTGGTACGAGCCTAAGTAAAACGTAGAGAACGAAAAGGTTAAATGGGTGAAACATAACAAGCAATAATGACAGGTTGCAGTGTCAAAATTAAACAATCTCAGTAAGTCCGAAACGTACTTTTGTGCAACAATTTTCGACTAAATGAAGCCATAACACAATATGGCAAAAGGTCCATGTTCGTCAGTCCTGAATATCAAGGGACCAATGTCGCTAAAATATCGTAGGCCTAAATATTAATCTATTACAGCTATCGAATCGAAGTAAATAACACAAAACAGTAAGTTTAAAGCAACATCCACAAGTTACGACCCCAATCGGCCATCCTCAAGTGGTGCACTTTCAAACACTTGAACAAATAATGTTTAAAGTGGCGACCGATGTATACCTCAACAGTTAGAAAATGTACTAATACTTCCATGTTTGAAAGCATGTCACCTTTGAACGGCCGATTATGGTAGAAATGTGCTGGAGGTGCTTTAAACTTGCCGGTATAATGAATTCGCTGTGTTGTGGTGGTCACCATATGTTAGTACTTACAGATAACACAACGACGGTGGACTCCATACATTAAACAGGCTACGGGCTGGCCGACCGAGGAGTCGTGGTCCCGATTCTCGGCAGGCGGAACGTACTTCACTGATGTCCAAAGCGTGCACACCGGCCCTACTCGGGACCTGTTCTCCGGAAGTAAAGTGACCGGAGCGTGAAGGTGATCAGTCGCCTTCATCTCGTGTCCACGTTAAGAATGCATGACGTTACACAGTTACTACTTCATATGCCTTCATGACGAGCACAACAAGTTTTACAGTGGTATTGAGCCCAACTTTTAACCGTCTATGAGGCTTACTTTCAGCAGTTTTAACTAGATATCTTGCACCAGATTTCGTTCAAATTCATGAAGTCAACACCTTCCCAATTCAGATACTACACACGTACTACGCGTGTTACTTACACTTAATACTCGAAAAGTGACGAGTTAAAATATGAAACAGGAAATCGGCTACCTATCCCGACCGAGGTATTCGAGATTAGTCAGTCACACCAGACAGACGTCAGGACAGTACCCCAAATTAGGCCACTACCACTCTCCTACACCTCGTTTCCTATTCACTGTTCACTAAGAGTCACCCTACACTTCAATACTACACAGCAGCGTTTCCCAACCAGGATTCCGCAGAACATCGACAGAGTGGAACAACTACCTAAAAGTTACTAAATACTGCGAAAAATTCCAAAACTCCCTCATACATAACGGAATATTTTGTCCGGTAATTGGCAACACTGTAGTAATTTCCGTGTGCTACCAATTGCCCCTTTTTTTGTCCCTGTAAACGTTTTCATAACTTGGGGTACCGTGGGATGTGAAAAATGTTTGGGGTTCCTCCATGGACGAAAGGCCGGGAAACACTGCTGCACAGCCGGTGTCAGTGGAAGTACTCGTATTGCTAAGCAAACCAAACCTACGATACTAATATAACCGTACAGCTGCGTATCAAAACGCACGTCTTGCGTAGCAAGTAACTGTATTAACGAATATCAAGCGCAACAGTAGACAACTGGATCGAACGTAATTAAATAAAACTCGTACACAGTACTCATCATAGGGTATTACCTCTGCCTTGTTGCATTTCACGAACTTTTAAGCGTCACATCACTCCCTCCCACACGTCACCATGGCAACTGTACGTCATTGGACTCCGGTTAGATGGACACCCTACAGCGGCCCCTTGCAGTGTCCTGCAGATACTGCATTTTAATCTAGCTAACCACTGCTCAAGGAATTGTGTATATCATTCGCTCTGCAGCTGCATCAAGTCTAACGACATTCAGTGAAAATTTAATTTCCACTTAATTCTTACGTAATACTCTGTACTAATATCGGTCACGTGAAGACTCTTTTTGCATGACAGTGTATGAGGTGGACACCAAACATGAGACAATGAGGTCCGTTTGACAATGCGCAATACTTTATACGCGAAAATAACGTAAAATAATATGCCACCCCGGACGTGGGCAAAGCTCAAAACATGAATCTCGTCTTTCTGACCGTGATGTCTCGCCTCAGAAACTGCATGACCTATTTTCAGCAAATTGGATAATGTACGTCCACACTAGCAGGGGGAGCCTGGACAGCATAATCGGTACAGTGAATATGCCACGGGCTGGAAGATCCAGGATTCGAATCCCGGAGGGTACGACATTTTTCTCTTCTCCAAATCATCCAGATCGGATCTGGGGCCAACCCAACCCCCTATTCACGGATACTAGGATTCTTTCCCGGGGGTAAAGCGGCAGGGCGTAAAGTTGGCTACTCAACCCCACACAGTGTCGAAGTTAAGAATGAATGGAAACAACCAAAGAGCTAACTGACGGCGGATATTGCGCGAAAGTGCAAGCTGACGTCCCTCGGTCTGTTTAGCCATTTCTGCGTTAACCGCATCGCTGAGCTCACTAACAGACACCTTAAACTGTAACTGAGATTGCGCTTACGCTAACGATTTCCCGTCGAGGTTGAAGACCCAGATGTGTACAAACTGTGGACCATTGCTCAAGAGACAATAGGCCTCATGAATGAGCGCAGCCACGCCTCTACCCGCCTTATATACCTACATGTGTGGACAGGGGCAAATTTAGTCTCCTTTTTTTTTTTACGTCCACACTAAAACTTGTCAGGTCATTTTCATTTCCGCCCTATGTGTCCAAAACGCATAAACACAGACCTCTCTCCACAAAAAACTGCACACAGGCTAATTAATAAAGTACAGGTACGCAATGAACGCATTTCGACAACGGGAACATTGAGTCCCACAAAACTGGGGAATGCCTCATTTGCAGCGACTATCAGCTTCTCATCAACGAATCTGTTCCATGGAACTGGCTGATATCAGTTTCTCAAGAATGATTCCGTTCCATGGAGTTGGTTGGTATCAGCTTCTTAAGAACGACTGCTCCATGGAGTTGCCTGGTAACAGCTGTGAAACTATGAACCGTCAAATGCGAAGACGAATGCGAAGAGTGAACTTTGAGGAACTCATATAACTTAAATACTTATATTTAAACCCGAATAAGATACGCGGATAATCATGTTAATACACTAAAATTAGGCCCGGGCTCAGAACTGAAGATATCGAGCGGGTTTCGCTACAGTTCCCCGAAGACAAACGTAAAGTTGGATACTGAAACCCTAATCATGTTATATTTATCCTTCACAAACATGACATAAGCAACGCAAGTGACAGGGCACCTTTGTTACAGAGAATTGCCTCTTCTTTACCAAAAGCGCACTTGAAGAACGTGAGTACACGGCTCTTATATACCCTAAATGCTTTCGTCTGTACACGCCCAGGTAGGAATTAATTTACAGCATTTGGTTACAAGGTGGGATAGCTCAGTTATTCTGAAGTCCACATAAGTGGTGCAGGTGACCGTAAGGACTGTTCTCTTCTTCGCGGCCCAACAAAGACGATTTTCGTGAGAGAACATTGTATGGCGTGGCTGTCACTATCAAAACGCCTATGAACAGACTGCTGACACACCAGTGGTTCCCAAGCTATGCTCCCGCGGAAGACGAGCGTCGTGTTCCGCTGGCTGGATAGGGGTGTTCCGCCTGTGAAATTGAGTAACTGCGATCTATTCCCAGTACAAAAAGAAGATAAAGTTATAAGATAAAATGTTTTGGATTTTACATTTTTCTCGTGATTTCATATGCATGTATGGCGTCATACCTGGTTTGTGTATATTACATCACATTTTCCGCTAGTAATATTGTTCTTAAGTCGAATGATGCCACAAAAATAATTTTTCCGTAATGTTTCGCAAAGAGCACCATGAGGTCCAGGTAATTCACGAACTGAAGAAGGTTCGAAACATCTATAAAAATACAGAGAAAAAGGCAAGACAAAGAAATGTAGCGGCTAAAGGGATATGTGTAATGAGTGTGGGGGGGAAGGGGGGCGAACTAGGGGGCTTCCTTCCGTGGTATCCGTACCGTAAAGTTTGTGACTATGAGTTGGTATACAGGAATTCCATTCCAAGTGGCACTCGTCTAGATCGGCTCAGGCTTTTCCAAAGTTTAACCAAGAATTTTTTCCCCCTAGGCGACAAACTTAAGCTGACCAGTCACCTCACTTTACCGCCCAGCTTAAGAACGCGAGCAACGTCACCCAACGTCACTTCCACCCACCCACACATATTGCTTGAGTGGTTCTTAAACAATTTTACCTTCAGATGGACATTTTATTACTCCCTTCCTGTGTCTGTGTCCTACTGTAGATTTTCCCACTACCTGAAAGAAATTCAAGTTACAAATTTCATTCTATCCCAATGATTCACACAAAATACGTACGTAGGTTTATGACGTCATACTCATAACTGAAATGGCTAACTACTTATCGTCATAAAACAAAGTATTGAATATAGATTAACGTGGCTGTTAAGTCGATTATGTTCTACAAAACAGTACTACAACAACGCTTAATTTTAAGCTCTTCCATATTACAGATCACCTCAAACTTCCGCATGACTCTCTGTTTGAAATGTTTACGGTACATTCTGAAACAGTAAATGTGGGTAGCTACCTACGGCACGGCGTTCATAGAACATTTCATGGAAATAAGAGTTATCTGGTAAGCACACAACAACACGAATAGCTGCACACAACTTCACATCTATTTCTGCAGCATATTCCAAGAAATGTCCGGCATAAGCTACGTCATCTACTTTAGAAAAAAAAAAGTGATCGAACGAAACAGCTCTGCCGTCCCCGTGTACTTAGTTTATATATTCGAAAATCAGCACGTCAAACTCCACGTGCATCCCGGATGCTGAAGAGTTCAATAGCTTATGCGCGATTCTTCCAAACAACACTGAAACTTGACTCCTAAAGTTGGCTACAGCGGTATTCTTGAGGCGCTCCTTTCAAAACTCTGTCAGGACACTGACTCGCCTCAGTTCCTTCAGATAAATGCTGAGTCAGTAACCAAAGTTACGCCACGACCGTTTCCTTCCACATTCTTTCCGATTCATCATCCAATTATTCGTCACTACATAAGTCACAAACAGCGTCGTTCAGTAAACAAAACATACAAAAATAAGGTACTGAAAACTCGCCAGAAAGGAGCCATGACAGACCCATAAAGCAGGATTTAAAATCTAACACTACAGGAAAGGTTCCTTTGGGAAGATCAGGAAACAAATAAAAACCTAAGAAGAAGGGTGGAGTCCTCGACGAGCAGCCGAATGACACCTGATTAAAATCCGGACACGTTTGGCTAACGCAGCTGAAGTTCAAAGAATTTCTCGGCCCCTCAAAACAAACGTAGTCGGTAATTCAGATATAGGACAAAGTCTAAAAGTACATGCGCCATCTGAGGCACAACTCTCAGTAATTCTGGCGATATCACAGACTAAGAGATGTGTCAAGTGATGTCACGCGGCTTAAGGAAATTTCGAACTTACTACACGGATGACGTCAACTGTAGTTACTGCAGTGTTTCACACTCTGTCCCACCATTAAGTTATATTAGTGGAGTCACAATGATGACGCGTAAGCCTTCCGATAACGATCTTCTACACATATCTGAAGTAAACGGAATAAGGTACTGAGCAGGGGCGTCTGCAAGCTGCTCATGGCAGTAAAAGGTTCAGGTATCGATAACATTCCATCAGAAAGGCTCAAAGTCCTGGAGGTCCGTCTCCTGGAATATCGGCGACATGGTTACAAAACAGCAACAGTCTACTTGTATCATTGTGTTCTCTCTCAGCGCCATACCGTTCCACTCCGGCTAAACTCTAAGCAGTAGACAAGAGACAGTTTCTTTCCAGCCTATGTGATTGATTTTCCATAAGCTGACCACCTATTTAAATCAATCCGGTCGCTAAGCGATATAAAATATACACATGAAGCAGCCATCTTGTGTCACAAGATGTTACATTATATTGGTAATTGGTAAATACGGCGTTCTTCTATATTCCTTATGGTTGCGGCCTCGATCTTGTAATTTTCTTGTAAGCTGGCTACCTATGTACTTCCGTTGATCACTTCTCAGCGGATGCACATATCAACATGTGACAATGGTGGTTAAGTGTCATGATGCGGCACTGCCAGCGCCAGGTTTGCAGACCTATTTCAGACTGTGAGAAAGAAGCTAAAGGAATATTACTATGAAGAACAGAACTTTATGATAGCGCCTTACAGTCTCTTGATATTTCCCCCGGCAGTAAACTCTAGCCCACAGTCCAGCACAAACTAGTGTCCGAATAACACAAGTTCGAGGACATAAGACAACGCAACATCAACCAGCGTTAGAATTCCGTCAAACAGCTTCATATATTGTGCTTCAAACTTGGTCTCCCTGTAGAAATCATTAATAACAGGTGGCAAACATACACATGTTTTTCTACGCCATCTATCAGTGTTTTAACCACGAGTGGTACTTCTCATTACTTTAGCCTTTAAGACACTAAACGCCTACAAACATCACCACTCAGTCTGTGTATGTCTCGGCTGCGGTAAGAATGTTGCATTTGAACCCGGCTACCCCTCATACACAATCTGTCACAGCACTAGATTTTGACGGGTAGCTTATAATTCAGGAATTTACAGTTGGTCCGGTGGCTTATATGACGATAATGAGCTGGCAACCACATACACCCAATATTCGCCAGGAATTTCCGTTGAAGTTTTATCAAACGTACAGACATTATTATAGAAGTGGGAGACGGACATACGTCGTTTTATTTGAAGACAAGAGCTTAAACGTAACACGCAGTTCAAAATGCAGAATATGAAAATCACATCATACAGATTGCGCACTTAAGCAACAGTGTTCAACATTAGGGTGACAAAGGGAAGTCCACCAGTTTGCTTGTAGAGTGGAACATGGTGGAGTTATTTGAGTCTTAATTCAGCAGATGACCTGTTGGCATGACCTTAGAGGCTCATAAAAGCAAGGGTTTAAATACAATAAACCGTGCGACAAACCGAGCCTGGCTACTCTGAGGCAGATTCCCATATGCACGTAACTGGTGGTTGTTTTTTGCAGAAATGGCATAAACATTTCCGTGTTTTAAGATCTAAAAACTCTCTAAATGCCAGTAGGCCACTCAGGCATCAAGACTACATTGTCCCAACCGGTAAAGCTGTAGTGTAACGAGGCTGGGCGAGGACTGGTTGGCCACCAGTTGGCCAACGGCGTGGGTCAAAGTACTCAGACTTTGTTTTCCGATGAATAATGATACAGATTTATTTGAAGCTGCTGTTACA
>Ga0123354_10008268_pt1 | contig 15801 bp, 14 predicted proteins | sample TergutLab28metaG_2_FD_97872 | JGI IMG/M metagenome (GOLD analysis project Ga0123354, IMG submission 97872) | Labiotermes labralis P4 segment gut microbial communities from Petit-Saut dam, French Guiana - Lab288 P4 | ecosystem: Host-associated > Arthropoda: Insects > Digestive system > Gut ...
GGAGGAGGAGGAGGAGGAGGAGGAGGAGGAGGAGGAGGAAACAAAGAGAAAAATCTCTTGACTAGGGAGGTGGTGTCTACCAACATTTCTGGCCCTATAGACAGTTCAAGACTTTGTATTTACTTGGTAATATACTGTAATATAGAGTTGGACAAGTCCAAAGTTACATATGTAACAATACAGATGTATAATAAATGAATGAACGAATGATTATGTGGACTGCAAGAGATAAACGGCAGTGTTGAAATGTAAATTCACCACTGCCTTTCAGTACAAATTTAATGTTACCAATATCAGCATAAATCATATCATTAGAAGTGACATAGAGTGTATGCTGACAATCACAGGGCTGTATACTACATTGTATGTCACTGAATATCCAACTAGTCATGCAAAATATTTGATAATGTAAACACTGCACAAGGCTGTGCCACTGAATTTCTTGACCACTAATTACAATAAATTCAACATATTAAATCAGTTATATATCATAAATTCCTAATGGAAATTTATGAACCACAGCTTGACTGGCAGAGGTTAAAATACAGAACAGACAATTACAGATACAATGACATGGAATTTTATTGCAACAAAATTTTGTTGGGCTGCAATCTGCATTAGCCCAAGGAGATCTCATTGCATTTTGTTGCTGAAAAAGCTTCAAGATATATATGGAAATTTATTACAGATAAAAATCATGAATGCACAGATATGGCAAATTCTCTGGAATCCAATATGCCTATCATCAGACTGTCATGTAACTAATGAAACAACACTGCAGCAGCAAAGTCCAAAGGTTCAGCATTACTATATTACTGTATTATTATATTACTACTTTACTGCATCAAAGTCTGAGTCATTTTCATTTACCTCTAACCCTAGCAGTCTGTCTTTGCCAGATACATCTTGATGTTGTTCCTCCATCTCTTCAGTCTTCCAAATGAACATTTTCCAAAAGTTAACAGAATCTAATTTTGTAGGCATGAGAAAGTGTGTTTCCATCTTTGAACATATCAACATTTAGACAGAATATGATTAAATATAATAGGACAAATAAACTGACACAATGAGCAGCTTGGCTGAATCAGCTAACAAGGGCCGGAATTTTACTGTGTAGTAAAAGCTGTTCAAACATAAAAAATATTAGTTACTACATCTTCTGTAGAAAGGAAAATTGTAGAGAGACTACATAAAATTTTAGCATAAGATGCATAATGCCTAATAGATGCCTGCTACATTCCTTCAAATGTATTACTCGACCATGGAGTATATGTGAACTAGAGTACTTCTTTTATCACTGCAATGAACATGGCATTCACTTGGTCATCCCATGACAGCAGCAGTGCTCAGGGTAGTAATAAAAGATACACACTGTATTTAAAGGTTTCATACTGCAGGAAAGAAGGGAACACATGGCTGTTCAGTGTGGCCAGTGATATGTCAGGGACCACACAGCTGGTCACTGTGGCCAGTGTAATGTCAGGGACCACACAATTGGTCAGTGTGGCCAGTGTAACATTGTTAGTTAACATTTACCCTCTTCTTTTTACCCAGCATGAGACCAACCAGCCCAAGCAGCATCTTTATCATTCATCCAAAGATTTGAAGTTAATCTGTCCATTTTTAAGGTTGTCATCACATTGTATTAGGTACAATAAGAAGAGAATTTATTCCTCTTGTTATTAGTCTTACCAGATAGTGTTGGCTACACTTTAGGGATCCATAGTTGTTGGGTAGATACCAAAACTCTCCATTTTGCATGAATATCTTTCTACACGCTAAAAAATATTCCTCTTATTGACAAAAAAAATTTCACCAAAAGAGTAGGAAAAATGAAAAAAAAAATTATATATAAATGAGGAAGTGCAGGAAACAAAATAAAATTTAGAAACAGAGGAAAAATATTGTGAAGAAGAAACCAATATTTATATCAGCAGCACAGTTGATATGTGTATCAGTGGTATGAAGTGTAAGCCTAGATGCACTATTAATTTAAACCAGCATGCCAATTTTACCAAATATAAAACAACGGAAATAGGTAATGTGAAACTTGTATTTTGGAAAGCAAGGTTATATTTGTAGTACTTTAAGATTATAATAATAAGGTATGAGCATATGATCATGTCAGCACTAGCAAGATGTGAACATAGAATTACATCTGTACTTTAGCAAGACATGAATGTGATTATGCCCAATCTGCAGCAATTGAAATGCTTTTCACGCTGACTTTGAACCATGCAACATCTGTGGCAAACCAAGCTAGTGTCATAGAAAAGGTCATTAACTTCAAATCCTGTTGCTGAATGAGTTTAGATACTATTTTATTTACAACTTGAAAATAATTTCTATTACAGTTGAACAGCGTGTGATACGCAGAGATTTCATATCACATTTTACAAATGATGTCATACTCTTGGCACCATACTAGCTGCACGAATACATCCACTCACTTAAATATATGTTATTCTCTTACAATTGACATGGGAGGAAGCACTAAATTATACCATCTTTATTTCCGCACTGAAATTAAGATCCTTCACTTATAAATTACTTGCATCAAATACTACTACATGCCCACCATATACCACAATTTTCATACTAACAAACCCTAATATGTGAATAGTATACTGATGAGATCCTGCTGTTTAGTTACCAGACCTGATGTAGATCAAAGATGCTTGCTTCCATGTCTGGTGTTTTCGTTCCCATTCGAAAAGAGTCTTCTTTGCTACATATCACACATGTACTGGCACCTACATCTGAAATGTTTCAGATGTTATGTGATATACCACAAATCACTTTCTATGCCTCACATCTTAATTTGGTGTAAAACTCCATACTTTACTGTCTTTCAATCCTATGACAACCACCACTCTACTGGAGCTATTCGAAATACATGTACATCATGTATTTTGATTCTGCGTAGTTGTTCATTAAATTACACACGGAGTGGTTAATACTCAAAGCAACAATAAGGACAAAAAAGGAAATGACCACATACTGACATCACATAACAATGCATATAACATCATTTTCTGTCTGCATTTCAATATCGAGTGTGTACCAAGCCTTCTTTTAAGTACGGAAGCTAAGGTATTGTGTGGGGCTAAGTACACAGTACATGAGGCAGGCTATGGACAGCCTTAGTTTTGCTACAAGGAAATTTAAATTCTCACGAATACCTGTCAATGCTGGCCTCATCATCCAGCACTGTGTTAGCCACAGTGGGTTTTGCACCTGCCAAGAGACAAAAATAAATAGTTTAGCATATACTGTTACTACTGACTATCATCTACACAAGATAGTAAGATTGTGAGTCATACTAAAACATACATCACAAATTCATCAACAAAGTAAAAGTAGTGTGCATTAAGGTTGTAAGTACTGTCTTAATGGTACTTCAGATTGAGACCATTCATTCATAAGTCTTCTTTGTCTGCATGATAAACCTGATAACCTTGATGCCAGTATTGTATCTGCTTTTCTGAAAACATGATATGTTGCAGTTTGTCTGTGAAGATGGTACTTATTACTTGAATGAAGTGCAAGTCCTTTAGCTGACCATCACTGGCAGGAGCAGAATGCTGACATCACACAATTGTATTTGTTCTTCTTACTAACAGAGGTCAATATGATCATGACTATATGTGTTTGCTGTACTCTATTCCCTTGCCTGATTCCACTGCACTCAGGAGAGACACTTTAATACAGATCCCTTGTGTTCGTAAGTGTTACACACAAACTGAAATTGTAAATGTTTTTTTCAAGCAAATTTTTATACAGTAGTAAAGCTGAATGAATGAGTAGAAATGGTAAAATAAAAGTGACACTGTCTCTCTCCAACACATTGCCATGATGCTGCATGCATTGTGTATTTATATACTATGTAGTATATATGAACACTGGTTCAGTAGTTTCATTTCAATTGTGTACTTATATACTATGTAGTATATACGAACACTGGTTCAGTAGTTTCATTTTAGTTATTTTTAGAAGCAAGATCCCAACCCATTTCAAGCACACACCAATCACTTTCTTATACACAGTCTGCAAAATTAGCACTGGAGTGTAGGAAGTGAGAAGTGACTGACTATTCCAGGAAAGGGATTATTCCAGGTGGGGTGTGCAAATGTTTCTATTTTTTTTGTTTCCACAATGTTGCTAAGAATCACCCAATTATGTACGAGTGTTGGAGGATTAAGGCAACCAAGACCCCGAAAGAGAGAAAGAAAGAAGTAAGGAAAACGAAAGAGCAAGAGCAAAGGATTTCTTCTTCACGTTTAAATCCCTTTATCACACATACATACCTCCTACGTCACAAGTTCCAGAAAATTTTGTCTCAATGACGAAACCAGTGGCACATGCGTCTTTCAGCATGTGGCACCAGGAGTGGTAAGTGCGATTGTTCGTTCCGCAGATGGGGCCGCCCATGTCACGCCGCATCCCCGATGGACTGCGAGGTCTTGGGCAGCGGTAGCTGCAGGTAACACAGCGTGGGGAGCCTGTGTTGACTTCGGTGAGGCAGGCCTGGCGGTCCTTACAGCGGACAGTGCTGCAAGACGCCATTGCTGCGACAGAGACGTAACAAAGTGAATGACTATGCACGCAATGTAGATGAGCAGATGGCTGGTGGTTGTTACGTTTGTACCTTCTATGAAAGGCACCGTAATAACCAGGGGTTGAGTAGGGAGGTCCTGCACAATGATACACAGAGGAACACATATTGCGTCATTCACAACCAAATTCCCTAGCTAACTAACCGCAGTGGCACGGCTGACTAACTTAAATCCATGGAGCAAAGTCTTTCTTCAAAAGCCAGTAGTTCTTGCAGCTAGTCAAGTAATTCCCCGCTTATTATGGAACCCAAAAGTTCATGACCGTGTACACAACAACCCGCCTCTTGTCCCGATCCTGAGGCAGCTTCATTCGGTCCACGTCCTACCGTCCTATTTCTTTAAGATTCGATTCAATATTATCCTTCCATCTACGCCTAGGTCTTCCAAGTGGTCTGATATGGAACGCGATTATAGTTTTGATTCGCCATATCGGTTTATTAATTTCGTTAAGTTGCACTAGACCGAAGCGGGAAGTAATATACAGTACAGCCGGACAGCTTGCGGACGCTCAGTCCTCTGTTCTGAATGACGTACAGGGAACAGAAACGCCATTTCTGAGGACTCAGACTAAATGCCTCACAAAAATTCCAGCAAGAGCGAAAAAGCTTCTTTCGAAGAACCGATGCCTGAAAAGGCTACGTCAGTGGCCACCGTAATTTTGAGGTAACAATTTTAACTTCTTGAGAGACACCTACGAGGCCTGAAGCCATGGGCTACCAGCAGCCAAGATATACACGTGCACCCGATTCACCAACGAAGTAGGCCTGAGTATCGAGTATATTACTAAAATGTTGTGACTGAGGGCGAGAGCTCCAGTGCTTGTTCGTGCGAAATCGATTGCTGATAGATCTGAATTAGACGTTAGGTAAACTGGTCAGAATTCCTGGAAGAAATGTTAGTTTTGTTGTAAATGGCACGTGCAAGAGTAGAGAAGGCTTAGAAATTATTTACCAAAACTGCTGATTACGTCAATATGTTTACGTTAAATCAGTTAAAACATGCGTCTGATTTGGCTAGACGTACAGCCTTACCAATACTTACTCCCACTCGAATCCACACCGAAATAACCAAATATATCGCAGTCCTCTCCGGACAGTTGAAAACAGATCCAAGTCACGATGGCAGCTGCCAAAATTTCTGATTGGGACGGTCTAAGGCAATGTACACAGACAGAGTAGTTTTGAAAGAGGGCAGAGAACTGTCTGTCGTGTGAGTAAGTATTCTGGGTCAGTGGCGTGAATCAGAAATGAAAGAATTAAATGTACACTATTCGTGTCTGACGGTAAGTATTCGTGCAAGTATTAAAATGATTACCACAAAAATGTAAGAATTTCTTACCAAAAATGTATTTCCAACTTCCGGTACAGAGCTTACAAATATGTGTCAAAGGAACTTTGGAACGAATATAAAAAAACATCAGAGTGATAATATCGAAAGAAAATAGATGGAAATATTGCAAACTAAATCCAACCGCTCCATCCGTAAGGGGATTAACTGCACCTGTTGTTAACTCGCAGAATGCCTCGGCTTTTAAACCAGCAAAATTCCCTTCCGATACACTGCACCAACAAATGTCCCCCTCCCCTATCCTTTTTCACATTAACAACACAAAACACCAAATACAGGATCTTCAAGAAACTCCAACTGATAGTAACTTGAGATTTGCTTCTTTTGCTATTAACAATATGCACACCAACATCCCGACAAAACCATTACAACAAAAAATGAACACCAATCGTGTCGACTGCACGACTGCCAATGAGATACTAACTCTATGTGACCCGGCACTGAAACAAAATTGTTTCCATTTCATTGACAAATATCAAACACATGGCCTTTCCATTGCGTCCATACATCATCTGTCTACCCTCAAGTGACAGAACAGAACCATTTAATAATATCACACATAGGCTATTGCTAGTAGGTGCGCGACACGTGCATCTCTTTTAACGAAGAGTCCACAAGCACCAATGAGATGCTGTCTGCATTAACAAGTGTACAATTAACACCAGCTGTGTTTGTGTTTGTGTCACGGTACCTGACTCCTTCACTACCGCAATCAACACATAAAAATGGCCTGAATCAACGCCCACTCCAAATCTTAAGTTTGCGTATCGCACGCCGCACACTGCACAACACAGCAGGTTTCCGCACCACACCTCTGTATGCATTTATCTTTTATCTTCCCCCCACATGCAAGCCATATGCCCAGCCAATCTCATCGTCCTTCATTTGGCTAGCCTAATAATATCTGGGGAGCAGAACACATCACCGTGCGCTGTTCTGTCCTCCCAGCACCCTCCGTTGTGGCACATCAGTTTCTCACCACACAGGCACCAGTTACGGACGGGCGTAATGTTTATGTAGATAGATCAGTATGTAACAGGAACCGTAAGTTTTTAAGGTTGGACATCCCTTTGCGCTTCAAAGTTAATAATTACGTAATACCAGTCAACAAAACTAGGCCGTTTCTGTTAGTCTGTTATTACGTAACAGCGAACTTACGTTTTTAACCTCAGATTTACTGCGTCAGCGGCAACCGGATTCCTACAGAGTGCATGACGCAGATAGGCCTACGTCCAACGACGTAGGCGGTCGGCATTACGATTGGCGTCTTCCTCTAGTTGGATATCTATAGGTAAACCCGTACGACTGTAACACGCACTGACGAGAGTCAGAATGCTGAGAAAGTGCGTGCCACTGGCATAATGAAAATGGCAGACGAGCTGCTGAGACCCACTGGTACGAAACAGAATAGCTTACCAGTCGCCAAGAAAGACACAAGTTAACACGCAAAAACTGTGCCTGACTGGCCACAAGCCATACAACATGCGATGCAGGAACAGGCAGTAAAATAAAACAAGGAAACAATTCTGAACAGACAGTCGATGTAAAATTCAACATACAATAACAGGAAATTGGCCATAAAATTCACGGTGCAATAGCTAATAAATTTAGCGCTAAGAGCTAAAGAAATGCAAAGCAAATGCAACCTGACACGATCGATAAAAACTTAAGTCACAGTGAATCGCGAAAGTCCGTACGTGTACTGAGGCCTACAAAGAACTGTACAATGTAACTACAGTCACTGATAAGTTAGTCGATACGAGCCTCACTTTGTTACAAAGGAGGAAACTGTGAATATTTGTGTCGTTAAGATCCAAACGATGCACGATGTAATAACTGACACGTGCGTTCGTAAGAAATATAAACGCAATATGAAGCGACTGGTGAATGCCTGCGGACATTAAAAATGCACAAACGAATGATTAAGAGCCTTAAAAGCAATACAGAACGGCCTAACGATGAAACACAAATCGTCTAAACTCTGTGATGCATCGCCAGTTTTTGGTAATGGGTTAAAACGAACTTTAACAACTTCAATGTTTCAGTGTGCAAAGCAGACCAGACAGCAGGCACCAGTTGCTCCGTACTTGGTTGAATTAGACTGTGAACTGTGTGGAGACTACCTGAACACATGCACGAACAGGGGATGTTTCTGAAGGCAGTTCTGCCAGGTTTGAGTGCGTACTGAACTAATTCAAAACCAACCAACCAAACATGGAACATATATCTTCTTCAGCCGTTGACGGTTCCCCAGGTAGTCTTGAAATTGCCCTAATTTATAGAATCCGAGTGTTCAATGCTTTCTTCACAACAGCGTGCGATCTGCCCTTATCCTACGCCAGATTAATCCAGTCCATGCCCTTCCACCAAATTCCTTCACCTTATAATCAGACTAAACGAAACAGATTTGTCCTGCCGTCGCCGTTTGTTGGACAGCAAGCAGGCCTATGTAGACCCTCACCACACAGCCGGTATCGCACGACAACCTTACCGCCCGCGCTGCAAGTGGGCGTAACGTTTAAGCAATCCCGACGTGGGGCACAATCATACAAGCGCAGTTATGGAGAAGATCATCTGAAATTAATGAGGACAAATCGCGCCTCGGCACAGGTCGAGCTGCGTTCGGTCGGAGAGCAACATACCGGCTGAGTGCGGGGTGCTGCCAAGAATGGCGACTGGTAGGTGGGAAGGTAAGGTTATGAAGAATAAGAAACAAGTTGCGGGAGAGGGCTTGTGAGAGAAGGGAAAAAGAAGACAAATAAATAATAAAGCGTCTGAAAAGAAATGAAATGCACGAAGACAAGCGGCGGACCTGACCTAGCAGAATGCACCTACCTGTCTGTCTCGCTGGAGCATTAATTCTTGCAGCGTCTTGTTTTATTACTGCCCAGTGGCTCTGCTAAACGTAACGAAGACATGGCATGTGACGAACTGACTGCATCAAGCATTTGTTCACTTACGAATTAAGGAAGTGGAGCTCCAACAACGACCAGTAAACAAGTCATAAATTTAGGGACAGTTGATACTCGACAATCCGGGTCCCGCCACGAGTTTCAGGAAGCTCCTTCTGCCTTCAAGTAACTCAAATTTTCCCGCAAACATTATAAATTTTATATGTTCCTTTTATTTGATTTCGAGCAACTGTTTATTAACAATTTCCAGTGTGATTGTACCAGCTACCCAACATCATTACTTAAATGCCTCTGCACTGCCAAGCAATGGCGACTTTTGTACAACAAAATATACGAAAGCAGATCTGTCATCTTGCCATACTGACCGTGGACGGTGGGAAGACGGGATGAGAACCGAGACCTTCAGGAACTACATGACGCTATCCATGCAACTTACAGCTGTTGAAGAATCTTTAACTTGTAAAACGACAACTGACTATACAAGGCATCGTGAACGTGCATCCTACTGACACTCACACATAATTATACAAATGCGTCAATCACATGTCATGTGTCGTCACATGGTTGATGCAGCACGACTTGACTGAATGCAGCAATCAATCAAATCAGCTGTCACGTCCCACTTTTAGTCAATTTCTCATCAGAAGAGGCAACACTAAATTGTTAGAAACAGCCGGTTGGGAACAGCATGCACAACAACAGTATTGCAGTTCCTATCATTTTGTTGGAACCCCACGCAGACGTTTCTAAACATTGGTACCAATGATGCCAATAACCAATGGTAATTGTAATTCCGGTCAACAATGCGGCCAATGGTTCCACCTAAACAACCGTTCCCCATAATTCCGGTTACCAGCGGAACAAATGATTGCAGCAAACAACGTCATCACTTACCCCAGAAGTTCCTAAATCGCCTGAACAATATTTGGTTAACGATCGCTCAATACGACGACGTTATTCAATTACGAACGAATTTGCTACTTATGGCTCATTTCAAGTGTCTTAAAACAAACAAATCACGCAAATGAAGATAAACCTAATATTTCAAAGACTGTGGCAGTGCAGCACGCATACAACATCAGCGCGCTAGGACGTCACTGCATGTCAACTGGTACAGAGTTCCCTCCAGCGGGTCTTAACATCTGCTTACGTTTGTTTCGTTTAACATAAGAAATAAGGGCAGGCAGATTGTACAAAAAATGGCAACTGGGTGCATAAATTCTGGTCTGATGTAGGATTTTCATCAAGTCGGCAAACGCTACGTGAGACTTAATTCGTGTGAGGGAAATTCGTTATGAGCAAGGTTACGGTACGAATCTTTCAGGTTATGTTTTGAAAACAATTGGAAACAGGCCTGTATTAGGAAGCGCCCTGCCGTTACATTTGTCCTAATTCTGTAACTAACTGCAGTCCGAAACATATGACGCACAGCCCACAGAGTTGCGTCTGGAAGGCGTTGCGCCAGAGCAGTTTGGTGGAAGATGCAGGTACAGCTCTGCTGTCACCATGTTTGTGTAGCAAGCACAGTAATTACGTACGACTGCAATTAAATGTGTATCTACAAGGACTGGCACATTGTATGACTTAACCATAACAACTTAGTTGTCTAAAAAGACAACAGAACTGCAGTCACAGTACGGCCAATACGACTAGAGATAGAACCGTTAACCATTTAAACACGAAAATCTACCTGAATTAGACCTATATTTAAGATCCAGTCCGTACCGCGCAGTAAACACTCTCCGTCTCGGTTATACAAACCAGTCAGTTAATGCTGTATAGGGAAATAATCGCTGTTTGTTCTGAGATCCACACAAAACACATAAATACAGCTGTGTGGGCAGAACGTAGAACTTTCGAATGTTATACCTGGCAGTAGACAGTAACCATTGTGTGTTTAAGGGTTAATGAACAGAAGCCATTTGTATCATGAGTTTTATGCAATACTTTGTTAACGAGCTGAACAGATATCAAACAGGTTTATGTTGTAGAACTGTAATCGGGAGACGCCCGGTTCGGAACTCTGTCGGGTTACTGGCTGTTGGGAGAGGGTTTCGTGACTTCTAACGCCCTCTAGGTACCCTACATGCGGGTTAGCATCTCGATAGGCCACAACCGCTTTCGCCCAAAATGTCTCCTTTGCATGATTCGCTGATCACTAGCGTCCTTAAACATACAGTAAGATGCGACGAAAGAGGAAGGGTGGGTTGTGGGTTTTAAGGAATGAAAGTACAGAACTGGAAATGCAAGCTCGAGACGTGGCTGAACAGAAACAGAACCGAAGCAGTCATTCAGAAACACGTACTGCCACAGCCAGTGGCAGGCACGCCATCACAGCACGTTTCGGTCAAATGTTGATCATAATCAGGAGACAAGTAAAGACAAAGATAGCTCGAAAACACGCAGTGCCAATGTATTAGCAGCATTCCTGCACAATGTCACTGTAGCGCAATAAGACAGGCAATTAATATCGGTATACACTACAGCCTATATCGAAGTGTCAATATTGAGTCACGTACCGCGGACACAGTCCGATGTATGTCATTTAAGCAAGTTTTATTCAAATAATAATCCCTGACAATAAATTATTTATTTATTTTTATATTAATTTGTACGTATGGTGAGAGGGCATAAGAATCAAACAGTAAATAACTAAGATTTCCGAATTCAAGAATCAGATTATGTTTGAGCAAGATACAGTGCAATAGTCTACTGGCAGCAAACACAACAGTGCAGAGAAGTATCGGCAGGAAACCAAATGACAGCCAAAGAGGTAACAAATGTACAGGTGTTGAGGGCAGACAGTGAGACAAGAGATACAGCTCCACCCATTCTTAACCTCGGCACTAGATGGAGGTGAGTCTTCAGCTTCACGTTACGACTGTTTTTGCCGCTGGTAAGAAATCCCGGCAAACACTGAGGGTGGGCCCCAAAGCAGGTCTGCGTGTGTTTCGAGATCTTCCTATGTCGTGCATAAAATACAGCAAATTATACCGAATTCTAAGTTTTCTGGAACCCTGCAGAGGGCTGCTGTTGGTGGATCTCAATGGTCCAGCTCAAGGAAAGCAATCAAGTGCTCCAAGGCATCGGCATCTTTCACAATGACGCACGGAACCGCTGGAGTATGAAGGCTGTCGGTATGCAAGTGCGCCATCAACACGAAACTGCATTCTGCAAGTGCATTAAACCTCAATGTAAATTTACACAGCACTGCAATAACAGCGCGATAATCAGCTGCATATACAAGGCGCAACTATTTAAACACTTACGTCTGTTGACATTTCCAGTACAAGATGGATTTTACAGACAACAAACATAACGAGAGTACTCAGCCCTGCCACTAAGTGAATGTAATCAATACAAAAAAACTGCATTCCAGTCTTATTACGCTTAACTCTTGAAATCCCAGTGGTTACCTTATGTACCGCCAGGTTTAACATTCACAAATTGTACGTTCTGTCCACACAGTGTATTTATGTATTTTGTACGGATCTCAGAACAAACAGCGATTATTTCCCTATACATAATTAACTGACTGGTTTGTATAACCTAGACGGCGAGTGATTACTGCGCGGTACGGCCTGGAACTTTAATTCAGGTTAATCTTAATACTGAAAGGTAGAGAAAACTTTCGCCCTAAAACGGGTAATGAAGGCCCAGCGGGACAGTAGAGGTATAGGTCTACTCTTCCTTTAACTTCGGCGCTAGATGGGGTGGATGGTCAACGTCACGCCCCGGCCGCTTTACCCCTGCGAAGGAGACCCGGTACCCTCTGAGAAAAAAAGGACATTTTATTTTACAGCTACAAAGTTCATTATGTTTGGTTGACAGCAGCACAGCACGTACTGCTAATTAAAGAGATGACCAAGTGAAAACACAGGATGCCGACGATAAGATGGAATTACAGACCTACATACTATACAGACTGGCAAAACGACGTTGAGATGGGCAAAAAATTACTCTTCCAAGCAGTAAAGTCGGTAATAAACGTCCAGGTACTGCCGGACTTTATCAAAATCAGCCGGCAGTAATCCTCTCGACCCCTGAAAGTTAATATTAGGTGTCCCTCTGCGTGCCATAGAGGCACAGGGGGCTGTGAAGGTAGAGCGGCTCTCATCCTTAAACTGAGCACCAGATGCGGTGCGTGATCAGCTACACGTCCCGGCCGCTTTACCCCCGGAACATACACAGTATTAATATGTCCAAAACGTACAACACAAAAATGTACACAATCTATCTTCATCAACCATCAAAATACACGTTCAGGTGTATTCACGTGTATTTGTCCGTCTGCTGCACGTTTCGACCACATGTGGTTATCAAATGTATTTTCACACAATCAAAAATGGAAGAGCCTACTACACGTGTACAAAGAACTTTCAGAGTAATTTGACTACTGAAAGTTGGCATGAAAATTACTCCAGCATCACAGATTTCAAGTTTACGCATTTCACACAATGCCATAAATATGTTCGCATTCTCTTAACTGAGTACGTTTCAATACTTCTTAATGGATTTTGTAAGATAATTCATTTTAAAATAGGATGTTCCGATGTTGTGTGTTGAGGAAACACCGATATGCTGCCTGCCACAGTGACATCTTCAGAATGCCATTGCGTGGTTCAACATTTTGCAGGGTCATGTCTCAAAGAAGAGCTACTTCCGACTGGTACATACAGGTTTACGTTTGCAGTAAGGGTACGTTGTGGTTTATTACAAATATTTAAACGCAAATACGGGTACGTAGATGTATCCAGGACACGGTGCAAGGCACACCATCATGCCAATGCGCAAATGGCACATCGCAAGGTTGAATGCATTTAACAAGACAGGCAATATACGTATAACGTAACACTGAGGCGCGTTCTTGTAACCTTTGTTGTAGTGGAAAAGCAAAACGTATTACATATTATGAGTGTGTGTTTGTAGCCTTAGGTATCCAGCATACAAAGCGCATGCGCCGTACTGTCATCTGTGGCCTGCCGCCGCTCTACAATATTTTTCCACATTATCTCATAATCGGCGCGATTTTCTAAAGAAGTTACTGAACATAAAACATGTGTTTTGATATTCTCTACAACTTTTGTCTGAAACATTTCTCATTGTAGGAAGAATTGAGCGAGATATGTTCAAAAATGTATATTGGTCTTCATGTCAAATACACGTTACTCCTCAGTAAAATGTTATCGGGCAGACAGCCGCGTCTCGCTGTCTGTCCGAGAACATTTTATTGAATTCTGTCGCCGCGAGAACTTCAAGACTTAGATCCGTTATTCTTGTCCAATTTTAATGAAACTTGAATCTTCTCGCAATATTTTGAGAAAATAATCAAATATCAAACTCCATGCAAATTCACCCAGGGGCAGCCGAGTTCTTCCATGCAGACAGACAGGCCGATAGACGGGCAAACATGACGAAGATAACAGCCGCTTTCGCAATTTTGCGAACGTGCCTTAAAAAAAGGCGGGGCGGATTTCAGGCCATGTGCTGCAGTTCTAACACTTCAAAATGTTGTTAGTGAATTTTTGGCAACTTAATTTAATTTTGATATAAGAAATATTACAGACACACTTTAAATCTGCCTTTAAGGAAAGTCCAAGATAGATTGAGCACCCAGCAGCCAGTTTTGCTGTGGGCCTAGAGTGTGTGTCGAAAACCCTTTAAAACCTGTCCTTTTTTCCATCGACTGACTGAAGATTCTTTAACCCTCTCAAAAACGAACATTAATCTCAATTATATATAAAGATCCAGTCCGTACCGCGCAGTAAACACTCTCCGTCTCGGTTATACGAACCAGTCAGTTAATGCTGTATAGGGAAATAATCGCTGTTTGTTCTGAGATCCACACAAAACACATAAATTCAGCTGTGTGGAAAGAACGTGGAATTTTTAATGTTAAATCTGGTGACGCACAGAGTAAGCACTGGGCTTTAAAGGGTTGCTCTTCTCACGGTCAGTGAACAGAAAACCGGCAAACGTCCACTTGCCGACCTTTGCCGTCAATACAGAGCGCGACGCCATTAATTTAAAACAAAATTTCCTTGGCTTGGAAGTCTTACACCAGACAGACCGGACAAAAATGCGGTTGCTAGAAGCTCATTTTGAACGGTACGATGCCACAAATAGGCGAAAAAAGGCATGCATAGTAGAATAACTTGATTCTGCCAGTATAATTAAGAATGCAGTATAAAGGAAGCAAATTTCAAAATTTCTAGTCCAGTGATGAACGAATTCCAAACAATAATTACCTAATTTTTCGTGCATTACGTTCCAGATTTCTGTACCGTGGAATGACGGACAGTCGAGTGCCAAGTGTCATGCTGCACTCGCACACAACGTCAGTCGTCTGTCTTTCCGTTCTAATCCGTCCGGCTGGAACAAGCAGTTTACACTCAGCGACCCAAATGTCACAGGCAGAGTTAAGCACCATCAGGTGATAAACTGACGAGATGCATCATGGGCCCAGACCGGTCCCAGCATTCCCTTAGGAGTACTGGAATAAACGAGGAAAATCTCGGAGCAGCCACTGCCAACACGGCGTCACAATATGTCATTCGTGTTATCACTGCTAATCCGCCAGGGTCCACGCCGATTCAATCCTTTATTTTGAAATACATGGGTTAGTGAAACAACAAAATTACCGGCAAGCTTGTACCAGTACGCAGTGGCGTGGTTGGTTTTCTGGCATCCGGGGCCAGCAATCACAATGGTCGTCTTCACAAATTACAAAATTTAAACGATTCTACAGTTATTTATTGAATTTTCTGGCATTTGGTTCCATAATTTTAAATCTGTTGAGCGCAGAAAGTCGTAATTTTCATGTAACATATTTATTTTGCCGCCCCTGGACTCTACGGCCCGGATCCCCCCCCCCCCCCCCCCCGCCCCCCCCCACACAAAAAACCGTCCCTTTTTTGTTTTTGCAC
>Ga0123354_10008269_pt1 | contig 15800 bp, 11 predicted proteins | sample TergutLab28metaG_2_FD_97872 | JGI IMG/M metagenome (GOLD analysis project Ga0123354, IMG submission 97872) | Labiotermes labralis P4 segment gut microbial communities from Petit-Saut dam, French Guiana - Lab288 P4 | ecosystem: Host-associated > Arthropoda: Insects > Digestive system > Gut ...
CGTGGCCGGCAAACGAGGCCAGGAGCGTGCCAAGGACGAGGGGAACAAGCAGCAGGCTCTGGCGGGGTTTCATGGTGCGGGTCTCGTGTTCGTTGTTTTAGGGGGCCGTGCTCTGCACCTTGGAACGCAACAGGCGCCCGAGGTGCCATTTGGACGCGTCGTTGCGATAGGTGTTGGTGGTGACTTTTTCGTGTCCGTCACTGGTATTCACCTTCACCACGGTGGGGTTACCCCAAACATCGAACTCCTGGGTCGTGGTAACCGTGGGAAACACCGTGCCGTCCAGGTCGTAGCTTTTCTCGACACTCTGGCTGGCATAAGGGAAATAACGCTTACCCGCAGCGACGGCACAAGCGGCTCCGCTGGCCGGGTCAAGGCAACCATAGGTGGTGTTGCTCTCCTTCAGGAGCCCGCCGTTGCCCGCCCCCTGCTTAGAGAGCGTCATCCGGGCCGGTAGCCCTACATACGGCCAGTCCTGACGGTATTGCGTGCGGGCCGTAAGCCCCGTTTCCACCTGTGTCGATTCCAGCCAGGCGAAACCTGAGAGACCCCGGCCCGCTGTGCCAACTTCTGCTTTCAAACCGCCGTATTTGTAGCTTGTCGTCTGCGTGCCGCCAATGCCGTTTGATACCGATACCGAGGAAACTGCGTGCATGGGGAACTGAAGATTCTGGACTGGAAATCTGGCGTTGGCATCCTTCGTATAAAAGGTACTGTCAACAAGAGATTTGTAATTCAGAGTAACCGAATTCCCGATGCCATTGGTAAATCCCGCTATAGAATCTACGAGCGGTTGGGTAGAGGCAATGGATATATAGACGCCATCACTGGCAAATCCGACGATGTCCGGCAGTCCGTCGCCATTTACGTCGGCCAGCATCCGCGGATAGGTGTTCCTGTTGGTCCAGCCGCCGGCTAGCGTGCCGTAGTGTGCCACCCATTGCGTCGGAGCGGCAAAGCTGGTTCCAGTGTTCAGCGTGACATAGACGCCGTCACTGGCAAATCCGACGATGTCCGGCAGCCCGTCGCCATTTACGTCGGCCAGCATCCGCGGATAGATGCTGTGGTTGGTCCACCCGCCGGCTTTTGTGCCGAAGTATGCCACCCATGGCGTCGGAGCGGCAAAGCTGGTTCCAGTGTTCAGCGAGACATAGACGCCGTCGCTGGCAAATCCGACGATGTCCGGCAGTCCGTCGCCATTTACGTCGGCCAGCATCCGCGGATAGATGCTGTGGTTGGTCCACTCGCCGGCTTTTGTGCCGAAGTATGCCACCCATCGCGTCGGAGCGGCAAAGCTGGTTCCAGCGTTCAGCGAGACATAGACGCCGTCACTGGCAAATCCGACGATGTCCGGCAGTCCGTCGCCATTTACGTCGGCCAGCATCCGCGGATAGGTGTCGTCGTCAGTCCACTCGCCGGCTTTTGTGCCGAAGTATGCAATTTTATGAATAGGGGGCTGAAAGGCTTTCGTGCCCGGATCAAACGAGGAAAATGTGCTCGCAGCAAGGCAGTTCCCCATGCCATCGCACTCTTTAAGGCTGCTCAATCTTGACCGGCCCGTGTGTACCGACAGGCTGTAATTGAAAGTGTAATTCCTGGCAATCGCAGACTGCAGATATGTAGTGATGGATAACAAACGGTAGGTGGCCCGGGTCAGGCTTCCCGCCAGGTAGCCTGGAACTACATCTGGTCGGCTTTCATAAGTAAACTGCACAGAATTGTTCGGGGCAAGCCCGGTGTTCGCGTTGCCCGTGTAGTCAATCCGGGCAGGGTAGTAGGCACCGTTGGCGTTGTCTTTAGTGTAGGTTACCGTGAAGTAGTTGCCCTTGGTGTCGCTGACCTTATTCACCGCCCAGACGGCGATGCTGGTTTTTCCCTGCGCTTCGATGGCTGAGTTGGCCGTGGCGCCGTACTCCATGACGAGTCCGCTCTTGGTCCATATCTTGAACGAGGCCGGGCCGTTGCCGGCGCTACCGTAAGAGAGAACTTTCGCGAAGCTTTCCTGCTCGGTGCGGTATTCGGTACCATTGCCGCCGTTCGCCCCACTGATGGCGATCAGGCGCTGGCCGTCCAGGCAGTAGCGGTCGTTCAAGTCGTAGTTGACACTCCCCCGTGCCCCGTCCTGTGCCATCGTCTGCGGGCAACGGGTGACGGCACTCAATCCCGAAAGGCTCCAGCCTGCGCCGAGCAATCCATTGCCGGCCTGGCTGTTGTAGGCAAGCGCAAGACTGGGTTCCATACCGCCTGTGCCGGGTGGCACCTGAATGGGGATCGTGTAGGTTGCCGCCCCCTGCTCGTTCACGGCGAATTGCCCGCTCACGTCCATTGGCCCGCCGTAGGCTGGCGCAAAAATGGCGGACTGCAAAAGGGCAAGGGCGATGACAGTCGGGTGAGTCAAGGTTTTGTAGCACATAGCGCCCTCAGTAGATTAACTTGAAAAAAAAATCATTGAAAAAAAACGCAGTCTCAGCGCAAATATGTTGCAAAGTAGCTGCGGTACGCATTCTCAGGGGCAGGTCAAACCGGTATTTTCATCGGATGCTTGGCGGGCGTAAAAAGTGTTTGTGTTTTTGCGTTAACCGTCTGCAATATGGCGGCTGCCATACCAGAAACGTCATGGGATGTAAACTCATTTTTGGTGCCCATTTGTGATATTCTTAGTATTAATAGTTAATCATTTGATATCAGTCATGTCAACACTTTCAATAACACAATTTCAAAAATACTATTTCAATAGCATTTTTCGTTGTAGAGGATGATGAAAGGAACGCTAACAGGGGGGTGCGGACAAAAACTTGGACTGGTTCATGAGTAGCTTTTAAGCTACAATTTTACCTATGATAGAACTTCTCCGGTATCAATGCGAAAACGGTCAAGCGCCATTTACCGAATGGCTCAACAGGTTGCGCGACAAGGTGGCCCAGGCACGCATCCGGGTGCGGCTTCGCCAAGTAGAGATTGGCAACTTCGGTGACAGCGAGTCGGTTGGAGAAGGCGTTATCGAGTTACGCATCCATGTCGGCGCTGGATACCGTGTGTATTGCACCCGTCATGGAAAGTTGGTTGTGCTGTTGCTTTTTGGGGGCAACAAAAGCAGCCAGGCAGCGGACATCAGGCAGGCCAGGGAATATTGGTCAGAATGGAAACGGAGGCAATGATGGGTAAGTTCAAAAATGCAGTATCACACCATGAGGCGGAAGTTTCCGAACTGCGTGCTGACCGGGATTTGGCAGGCGAATACCTGAAAGCAGCGATGGAGTCGCTCGATGATCCGGACAATCGCGCGGCGGGTCTTGTAGCGCTACGCACCGTGGCGGAAGCCTATGGCGGTTTGGGCGCAATAGCTTTGGACGCTGGTATTAGCCGTGAGTCGCTTTACCGTGCGCTGTCCCCAAAGGGCAACCCAACACTGAGGACGTTGCTGGCAGTGCTAAAATCGGTTGGCATGCGCCTATCCGTGGAACCGACACATCGTGTACATGCGTAGGCAGGGATACGCTGATTTATTCCATCCGGGCAGCGCAGGTGCGGGTTTCAAACACGTCCATGTCCGTTCGTCGGCTTGCAGGCTATGTGTCAGGCTATGTTTTGGGCGGGTTTGAAACCCGCACCTGCGATGCCAGAACGCTCAGGAATTGTTAGCTATAAGGCGCAATAGCAACGTAATCGCCCATATGAGCGCTTACGGTTATTCTCCTTTCGAAGAAGGTTTACCCGCCCAGTTTGCGGATGAGATTGCTGCTACCATCGGTTACATAGAGGCTGCCCGCCGTATCTATTGCGATACTGTGCTGCAAGTCGGAGGGTTCGGACGCCTCTGCGCCAGTCAAAGCACCTCTTCCCCATCCTCTGCCTGTTGTTCCTGCTCGCCGCCAAGGAAATGGTGGGGGAACAGGCGGGTCATTTCGTTTTCGATCCATTCGCTGGCGCGACGGTTGATTTCTTCGGCCTTGACGCCCTTGACTTCGATCACGGGGCCGATGCTGACGACGACTTCACCCGGATGTTTCAGAAATGCCTGCCGCCGCCAGAATTCACCCGCGTTGTGTGCAACGGGAACGACCGACACTCCGGCGCGCTTGGCGAGGAAAGCGCCGCCGGGACGGTAGCGTCCGCGCGCACCCGGTGCAACCCGCGTGCCTTCCGGGAATACCGCTACCCATAGCCCTTCCTTCAAACGCTCGCGTCCCTGTTCGACGACTTGTGAAAGCGCGTCCTTGCCCGCCTTGCGGTCAATGGCAATGGAACGAATTGTAGCCAGCCCCCAACCCAGGAAAGGAATCTTAAGCAGTTCGCGTTTGAGGATGAAGCTCAGCGGCGGGAAAATGGCCTGCAGGCCGATGGTTTCCCAGGCCGACTGGTGCTTGGAGATGATGACCGCTGGGCCAGCGGGGATGTTTTCCTGGCCGATCACGCGAAGCCCGATGCCGAGAAGATGGCGGATAAGCCACATCATCACGAAAATCCACCCCTTCGTCACCAGGCGGTGGCGGGTCAGCGGCTTCAAGCCGATACACCACCCGACCATGCCCACCGAGCCGAAGTATATCGTTGCCAGGGATGCAGCCAGCAAAAAAACGGAGGAACGGATGAATTTCATCAAAAACAAACCACGGTTAGAAACCTCCCCCTTTAGCAGGATGCTCAAAAAGTCTGAAGCACTGGAGAAACCTATGTCTACAAGGCCAGAAATGACCGAAAACTACCTTGTAAAGCTGTTTTTCGGACTTATTTTGACCCGTTTTGTGGACTCTGGCATCTGAAAAAATAGTTTTTGAACATCCTGTTAGAGGGATAATCTCGCTTGGGAGAGGCGTAACCTCTTTCAAGCGCTTTTGTCGCCCGGGCACGGGCGTGGATTGAAACATGGAAACGCTTGCTTTTCAAGAAATCAGGTGGGCAGCCACGCTTGCAAGGTCGTCGAAAACCAAAGTCTGTGGCGGTAATTGTGGATCTTTTTGCGTTTTCGCGCCCTTGCCGGTCAACACCAGATAGGGCAGGCCGCCTACTGCTTCGGCTGCTTGCAGGTCGCGCAGGCTATCGCCCACTATCGGCACGTTGGTCAGGTCGACGTGGAAACGTTCTCTGATGTCGATGAGCAGCCCCGGTTTGGGCTTGCGGCAATTGCAGGTGGAATCCGCCGGGTGCGGGCAGAAAAAGATAGCGTCGATCCGTCCCCCCACCTGGGCAAGGCTTTTCAGCATCTTGTCGTGAATGGCGTTGAGCGTATCCATGTCGAAGAGGCCGCGACCTACCCCGGACTGGTTGGAAGCCACTACGGCCCGCCAGCCCCAACGGTTGAGAAGCGCGATGGCCTCCAGTGATCCAGGGATGGGACGCCATTCGTCGGGTGACTTGATGAATTGTTCAGAGTCGTAATTGATGACCCCGTCGCGGTCGAGAATGATAAGTTTCATAGCGAAAACCCTCCCGGGACGTTCAACCCGACAGCCGTGAAAGGTCGGCAACCTTGTTCATCGCGTTGTGCAATCGGTCAAGCAGGATCAGGCGGTTGGCGCGCAGGGCCGAGTTTTCGGCGTTGACCAGGACTTTGTCGAAAAACTCGTCTATGAGATCGCGCAGGGCTGCAAGCGTTTGCAGGGAACGACTGTAATCGCCTTGTATGAACTCAGCGTCTGCCTGCGGCACGAGCCGCTTTAGCGCTTCGGAGAGCGCGATTTCGGCAGGTTCCTGCAACAGGGCGGGATCGAGTTGTGCATCCGTGTCCTCCGCGGCTTTTTTCAGGATGTTGCCAACGCGCTTGTTGGCAGCAGCAAGCACATCGGCTTGAGGCAGGGACAGAAAGTCGCGTACAGCCTTGAGGCGTTTGGGAATGTCGGAAAGCAGTTGTGGGGTAAGGCAAAGCACCGAGTCGACTTCGCGCGCGGTATAGCCTTGTTCGCGCAGGTTGACAGCGAGGCGGTCGAAGATGAATTCCTTAAGTTTCCCGGTATCAATATTTATATTTGCTTCTTGCGCGGCCTTCTTATTTTTCTTGGAAGACTTTGCAAAGCAGGCTGCCGCAAGGTCGAGCAGGGAGGAAAGAGGTACGTCCAAACCTCCTTCCGATAGTATTCGGATGACGCCAAGAGCATGGCGGCGTAGTGCGAAGGGGTCTTTGTCGCCCGTGGGCGCCTGCCCGATGCTGAACATACCCGTGAGCGTCTCCAGCTTGTCCGCCAGGGCAACAATCATGCCAACCTTGCCGCGCGGGAGGGTATCGCCCGCGAAACGCGGTTTGTAGTGATCTTCGATGGCATCGGCAATGTCTTCGGACAAACCGTCGCCCAAGGCGTAATAGCGGCCCATGATGCCTTGCAATTCGGGGAATTCACCTACCATGTCCGTGAGCAGGTCGGCCTTGGCAAGCTGTGCGGCCTGCACGGCCTGCGCAGCCTTTTCCGCAGGGATGGAACCTTTCGGCAGTTTCTTGGCAATGTCGCGGACGATAGCGGCTACCCGTTCGCTACGTTCCAACTGGCTGCCGAGTTTGTTGTGATAGACGACTTTTTCCAGTGCCGGGACGCGTGATTCCAGCGTCTTTTTGCGATCCTGGTCGAAAAAGAACTTGGCATCGGCCAGCCGGGGGCGTACCACGCGCTCGTTGCCGCTGATGATGGCGGAAGGGTCAGAGGGCGAAAGGTTGCTGACGATCAGGAAAAGATGGGTCAGTTTTCCGGCGGTATCCAGCAGCGGGAAGTATTTCTGGTTTGCCTTCATCGTGAGGATCAGGCACTCCTGCGGCACTTCCAGGAATTCCGGGTCGAATTGCCCGATGAGCACGTTGGGCCGTTCGACCAGCGCGGTCACTTCGTTGAGCAGCGCAGCGTCTTCCACCGGGCGCAGGCCGGGGCCGGCCTTTGCGGCGGCGGCATCCAACTGGCGGGCAATTTCGGCACGGCGCTCGGCGAAGGAAGCGATGACTGCGCCCCTATCGAGCAGAGTCCTGGCGTAATAGTCGGCGTGTTCGACGCTAATGGGGTCACTGCCCCCCTCAAAGCGGTGCCCATGTGTCGTCTTGCCGGAACGTAGGCCAAGCACGGAAACCGGTACGGCCATCGCGCCGTGTACGGCAAGCAGCCCATGCGCGGGGCGCACGAAATTGACGGTCGTCCAACCATCGGCCAGTTGGTAGCTCATTACCTTCGGGATCGGCAATGCGGTCAATGCGGCTCCGATGGCTTTTTGCAGTCCCTCGGTCAGCGTTGCGCCCTTGACGGTACTGTCAAAAAACAAGACTTCGCCCTTGCCGTCGCTCTCCCGGCGCAGCCCTTCGACGGCGGACGCATCCGCGCCCAGGGACGCAAGTTTTTTCAGCAGCGCAGGCGTGGGCGCACCCGCCGCATCCAGCCCGACGGAGGTCGGCATCAGTTTTTGCGAAACAGCCCTGTCGGCGGCAGTGGCGGACACTCCGGTAATGTGCGCGGCAAGGCGCCTTGGCGTGGCGTAAGCGGTGGCGGTGGCGCTTTCCAAAGCCAGCCCGTCTCGTTTCAGGGAGGCGGCCAGCAAGCCAGCAAAACTCTCGCCCAAGGATTCGAGCGCCTTGGGTGGAAGCTCTTCAACAAGGATTTCGACGAGCAGGTTTTGGGCATTCATGTGCGGGCAACGCTCCGTTCAATTTGACCGAGCACTTCCTTGGCCCGGTCTTTGCGCGCCATCGGAAAGCCCAGCCGGGCGCGGGAATTCAGATAACTTTGTGCAACGCTCCGCGCCAGATTGCGGATGCGTCCGATATAGGCAGCCCGCTCGGTGACGGAAATCGCGCCACGCGCATCGAGCAGGTTGAAGGTGTGCGCGGCTTTCAACACCTGTTCGTAAGCAGGCAGGGCCAGTTGCGCATCCATCAGGTATCCGGCTTGCCTCTCGTGGGCACTGAAGGCATCGAACAGGAAAGCGGTATCCGAGTGCTCGAAGTTGTAGGCCGACTGCTCGACTTCGTTCTGGTGATAGACATCGCCATAGGTCAGTCCTTTCGTCCAGACAAGCTCAAAGACGTTTTCCACGCCTTGCAGGTACATTGCCAGGCGCTCCAGCCCGTAGGTGATCTCGCCGGTGATGGGCTTGCAGTCAATTCCGCCAACTTGCTGGAAATACGTGAACTGCGTGACTTCCATGCCGTTCATCCATACTTCCCAACCCAGCCCCCAGGCGCCCAGCGTGGGGTTTTCCCAGTCGTCCTCGACGAAGCGCACATCGTTCTTTTTCAGGTCGAACCCCAGCGCTTCGAGCGAAGCGAGGTAAATGTCGAGAATATCGATCGGTGCGGGTTTCAGCACGACCTGGTACTGATAGTAATGCTGCATCCGGTTGGGGTTTTCGCCGTAGCGCCCGTCTTTGGGGCGGCGCGACGGCTGCACATAGGCGGCACGCCAGGGTTCTGGCCCGATGGCGCGCAGGAAAGTGGCGGTGTGGCTCGTACCTGCGCCAACTTCCATGTCGTAAGGTTGTAACAGGGCACAGCCCTTTTTGCCCCAAAACTCTTGGAGCGTCAGGATGATTTGCTGAAAATTAGGTTTATCCGGTGGCATGATTTGCTTGCTATCGAGCGCGCCGTAGCGCGGAAGATAAGGATTTTACCGGGTTTAACAACATAGAGGATGTATTTGGAGGATGTGTTCGTGCCTGGAAAGGCCACGTTTGTGATTTGATTGAGATGAGTGAGTGAGGCTGCCCCAAGAGTTAGACGGGTGTCCGACTTTTTGGGGTTAATTCGCTCTCGGAGCCTTTTTTGTTTACCCCGGCAAAAGAACTATGCATCACAATAGTATAATGATGTTGGGGTTTTCACAGGCAACGCCCCCTGCTGCCGTGCATACGCACTTATATAGGTAGAAATAAAATTAACTGTACCTATATAAGTATTATCCGAAACTTACGGTGTATAGTTTTATCAAAACTTGAGTCGGGATTTTTTACATTATATTGTTCGCATATCAAATCTTATTAATCTCACAAATTATAAGCGATAATAAAAAATACTAGTGTAAACCGTATGCGTACAAACAGCAATAAAAATTGGATAATTTAATAACGGTTGAGTCATCTTTTCTTACATTATTCTGGCTAAAAAATAAATATTTCAAAATAATCAAATAGTTGTACTTGTGGCATGCTTTTTGCAGGGGATAAGTGCCTATTGGGTGTTTCAAATAATTTTAATGGAGTTATTCTATGCGCAAACTACTTGCAACCTTGTTGCTCTCGATTGCCCCTCTGGCCGCTTCGGCTGCGACAGGGTTCACGTACGACACTATCGCTAATCCCAATAATGGGGACGTCGCCATCTGGGGGTCACAAAACTACACCGGTGCCGACAGCTTCGTTTTTCAAATAGGAAAAGTAGAAAATTCCCAAGTGACATGGTGGGATCTGCCTTTGTCCTCAACATACGTTCCGGACACAGGCTATCCAAATTATCTTAACAAGTATCCACTTGCCGCTGGCGACAATATCGTCTTCCAACTCATAGCGGGTGGCAATACTTATACCGCCGGCTTTAAAGACAGTCTTGCGACGGCGGCTTTCGGCACCCAGGGCAACTACTACAACACGTACCAGAATATCCTTACGACCATCAGCTTCATGAACGACGCTGGAAACACCGTCTTCACCTTCGGTGTCAATGGCTTGAAGCAAGGATCTGCTGCCGCTATCCCGGAACCTGAAACCTACGCCATGCTGCTGGTCGGCCTTGGCATGGTCGGTGCCGTAGCGCGCCGCCGGAAGCAATAATTGCAGTATCGCAACGTGAAACTTCCTTGCACTGGGGCCGAAAGGCCCCCTTTTTTTTGTCAGGGCGACTGCACCTGTTTGCCATATCCCATATAGGTTGGGGTGAGTGAAGCGATACCCAACAGGCAACACCCCGCCTTTTGCCTGCTAACGCCGGGGTTCGCCTTGCTCACCCCATCCTATAATTTATGCATATTGTGATTTGCGCAACCACTCTGCCCCTTGGCATGCAAATCAAATGCTGATGTAGGCCAGACAAGCCGCGAAGCGGCGCCCTCCGACGGTTGTATCGCCTGATGCGAGAGCATCGCAAATTTCTGTCCAGGGCGCTTCGCGCTATGTAAACGCTCCTGGATTGCCATGTCGCTCCGCTCTTCGCCAGTACTTACGCTTACACGTTAAATATTTACTTCCCTTTTTTATGAATCTCTGAGTTTTAATGTGCTTGTAAAAAGATATCCTCACAATAAGACGGTTCCATCAATAAAAATGCAAGCAGCGCAATAGTAGCTTCTCTATTAGTAAAATCCGAAGCTTGCAGCGTAAAAATCTTATAAAAATTGAGTCGGTTTTTTTTACATATTATATCTATATACTGGATATCTTTAACCCTATAAATTATAGGCAATAACAAACATTCTAGTATAAACCGCATGCGTATAAATCATAATAAAAACTGGTTAATTTTGCAATAATTGAGTCGGCTTTTCTTACATTATCTTTTTAAAAATGAAATTTTTCAATATATTCAAATAGTTATAATTATGGTATATTTTTTGCTTAGAAATAAACGCCTGCAAGGCATTCACTAACTAGCTTCAATGGAGTCAGCATGCGTAAACTACTAACACCTTTGTTACTGTCCGTCGTTTCTTTGACCGCTTCGGCGAATGTTTGGGTTGAAAATCCAGGATTCGAGTACGACAACCCAATCGTGGGACAAGGGGCACAATTCGTAAAGTTTGAACTGATAAAAACCACTCATGCAGACTTCACTCTCTCGTATATGTCAGTAACGGATGGTCAGCCGTATTACAGATGGGTTGATGTGATCTGTAACGGATGTGACAATTTGAACGCCAACAATGGCGGTCTCTATTTGCCGCCCAATGATGCGGCGCTCATCTTCAAACTTGAAGCGGATGGCAACACTTACTACGCTGGTGTCAAAGGCTATGATGCGGGGGCGATTTTCAACCTCGATGGTACAGGCAAGACATTCGTCAGCTTCGGGTCGTTTGGGACGTCCGACTTCACCTTTACGATGCAGAACGTGAGGCAAGGCTCCCTCCAGAACCTCACGGCTATCCCGGAACCCGAAACCTACGCCATGCTGCTGGCCGGCCTTGGCATGATCGGTGCCGTGGCGCGTCGCCGGGAGCAATAATTGCAGTAACACAGCGTGGAACTTCCTCATGCGGGGGGAGGGGGGGGCTGAAAAGGGGGGCTGAAAAGCCCCTTTTTTGGGGAATCGTCCTTTCAATTTATAAAAACCGCATAAGTTAACGGGACAGATTCCTCCTGTCCCTACGGCATCCAATGTGCCCGACAGGTCAGTACTGTGCCCTGTAGTCTATTCCGCGCGAAAAGCGGCTGTACCAGTGTTCCAGATAGTCCTTGGACAGTTCCGCGTTTTTCCAGACCACGAGCACGTTTTCGCTGTTCCCGATGGCGGCGGATCTGCTGTAATTGAAACTGCCGGTCTGGACAGTCTCGCGGTCAACGATGATTGTCTTATCGTGATGGATCGGATAGGCCGATACCGTCCTCACGCGACATCCTGCATTGACCAGAGCCGATAGTGCCGCCCGCGCATTGCCCGATTTATCCCGGACGACGTTGCTTTTGTGATCGGAGATGATGGCAACATCAACACCTCTGTGACGGGCCGCGATCAGCGCCTTAACGACTGGCGCCGAGGTTATCGTATAGGCCATCATCCGAATTTCCGATTGTGCCGAATTGATTACCTTCAGCACCAGTTTCTCCGCGCCCTCGTTCGGTGAGAATCCGTATTCGATGGTTCCGTTGTGTTGAATTGCCACAGGGCGGTCGCTGATGCCCTGTACAACCTTCTTGGTAACACTTTCCCTGCCGATTGCGCCGACCGTGCCTAAGATGATGAGCAGCAGGAAGGCGGCTGCCCTGATGTTTTGCTTTACGAACATGCTAATTTTTCTTGGCTGACCTGTTACACAACGCGAAAATCCCAAAGCTGGCCGTTGCCATAATGGCGACAGGCACAGGAACATACTAGCAAAAGATATTCGCTGGCCGATACAACAAATCCGAGTGTCAGGTGCAACCGCCCTGCCTCAAGAGGGAGGCGCCTGTCAAAGCCGGAGCCGTTCCAGCAGTTCCCGTTCGATTTGGATGGCGCGTGATTCCTGCTCCAGCCCGCCGCCGGTGAGAAGGAAATTGTCTTCCACGCGCTGGCCGAGGGTGGTGATCTTGGCGATTTCCAGGCTGATGCCGTGTGTAGCCAGTACTTCGGCAATGTCGAACAGCAGGCCAGGGCGGTCTGCAGCGACAATCGTCAGGATGTGATGGCGGCCCGTTTCGTCGGCGTTCAGGCTAACGAGGGGTGTGACCGGGAAGTGCCGAACCTGACGCGAAAGGAGAACCGGCGGCGGGCGTGTGATCTTTCCAGGGTTTTGCAGGGCAAGTGTCAGTTCATGTTCGATCAGCGGGATGATGTCGTGGTAGTGCTCGTCACCGGTTGGGTTTTGCAGGGTGAAGCCGTCGAGCGCGTGGCCGTGCCGGGTGGTATATACCCTGGCGTCCAGGATGGAGAGTCCCATGCGGCAGAAAAACCCGGTCAGGCGCATGAACAGTTCCTTCTGATCCGGCGCGTACACCATGACCTGCACGCCGCCGTTGTTGTCCAGTACTTGCGCCTTGACGACCGGATCGGCAGATTCGGCCTGGGAGTGAAGCATTCGCGCATGCCAGGCAATTTCGTCGGACGAGTAACGCATGAAATAAACCGTATCGACTTGTGACCACAGGGCATCTTCGGCACCGGAACTCAGGCCGTAGGAGCGTAGCAACCGGCGGGCTTCAGCGACGCGCTCATCCTGGCGTAGCGCCTGTTGCGGCGTGGCCCCGCGCAACAGGCGCTGTGTGGCTAGAAAGAAATCCTGAAGCAACCTGGCTTTCCAGCCGTTCCAGACCTTGGGGCCGGTCCCGCGGATATCGGCGTGGGTAAGGAGGTACAGCGCCGTGAGCCGTCGTTCATTGCCGACGAGGGCAGCGAAATCCTGGATGGTTTGCGGGTCGGAGGTGTCTTTTTTCTGCGCGGTATGCGACATGATGAGGTGGTTGCACACCAGCCAGACGACAAGTTCGGTGTCTTCGGCTTCCATCCCGTGGTTTTCGCAGAATTCACGCGCGTCATCCATGCCCAGGATGGAGTGGTTGCCGCCGCGCCCCTTGGCAATGTCGTGGAAGAGCGCGGCAACGTAGAGCAGCCAGTGGCGCTCGAACCCGAGCATCAGGCCGGTCATGAACGGGTGCTCGTGGGCGTGTTTGCCCATCGTAAAACGGCGCATGTTGCGTAATACCTGGAGCGTGTGCTGATCCACGGTATAAGCATGAAACAGGTCGTGCTGCATCTGGCAGAGGATTTTTCGCCAAGCCGGCAGATAGCGCGCCAGGATGTCGGACTGGTTCATTCCGCGGAAAGCATGGAGGATGCCGCGCTTCTGCTGGAGGATATCGATAAATTTTGCGCGGTTGGAGGGGTCGGCGCGGAACGCGGTATTGATTCGGGTGCGGTTGATCCAGAGCGACCGCAAAGTGCGCGCGGTCATGCCCTTGAGTTCAGAGCGCTTTTGCATCAGCAGGAAGCATTCGAGCATGGCGCCGGGGTGTTGCTTGAAAACCGTTTCGTCGCGTATGTCGAGTAGTTCGCGTGTGGATTGAAAACGCTCGTTGATGACGATTGACGGGAATCCAGACCCCGAAAAAAATTCATCACTGTAGTTCTGAAGCAGGATGCTGTTGATCTGAGTGAGCTTTTTGGCCGTCAGATAGTAACGCTGCATCATGATTTCCGAAGCGCGCCTGGTGGCGGTGGCTTTGAAACTCATTATGTTGGCAAGGCGTTCCTGGTAGTCGAACAGCAGGCGGTCTTCAGCGCGGCCCGCCAGATAGTGCAGGCGGATGCGTATGTTTTGCAGGAAGCGTTCCCCGCTGCGCAGGTTGCTCGCTTCACTGCCGGTAATCAGTTGATGACGGGTCAGTTCCAGCCATTTGTGCCCCAACCTGGCGGCACGCGCAATCCAGCCAAGCAGTTGCAGGTCACGCAGGCCGCCGGGGCTTTCCTTGCAGTTGGGTTCCAGCGCAAAAGGGGTGTCGTTGTAGCGCGCGTAGCGTTGGTCGCGCTCAAACAACTTGGCACGGAAGAACTCGCGCACGTCGATTTGCGCCCGGTAGCGCATCCGAAACTGTTGAAACAAGGCGGCGTCACCCGTGAGCAGGCGGGACTCCAGCAAGGTGGTTTGCACCGTGATATTGGCCTGCGCCGCGTCCATACATTCGTCGATAGTGCGCACGCTGTGGGAGATAGCAAGCCCCACGTCCCACAGCGCACCGACCAGCACCGAGAGTCTCGCTTTCAAGTCATTACTGGACGGTTCAGGCAGGAGGATCAGCAGGTCGACATCGGAGTACGGAAACAATTCGCCGCGCCCGTAACCGCCCACTGCTACCAGCGCGGCCCTCGCGGGCATATGGCATGTTTTCCAAAGCCGGACGAGCACCGCGTCGACTAGTGCAACATGTCCGTGCAGCAGTTGCGTGGCCAGAGGTTTGGCCTCGTAGGCGGTTCGCAGGGAAGCACGTCCTGCCTCGATACGTTTGCGTCCGGCGGCAACTGCCCGCTGTAATCCGGGAATCGGGTTGTCGGGTTTGTCGGCAGCCTTGCGGCTTTCAACGTGGTGGTTCATGGGTGGGAGCCGGGGGCAGTGCGGCAATCGCGCTGGCGGTGGCCGTGGCAAGCGTTCTCGATGCCAGCTTGGGCGGCAACGGGCAGGCGGCAGACAGTGACAGGACTTCCACGCCGCCCTCGGTGACGAGCACCGTATGTTCCCATTGCGCCGACAGGCTGCGGTCGCGGGTAACGATCGTCCAACCGTCGGACAGTTCCGAAATGGCCGCCTTGCCCGCGTTGATCATTGGCTCGATGGTGAAGATCATTCCGGATTGAAGTTCGACTCCCGTATTCGGTTGTCCGTAGTGCAGCACCTGCGGTTCTTCGTGGAACTTGCGCCCGATGCCATGCCCACAGAATTCACGCACTACCGTAAAGCCATTGCTTTCGGCATGCTGTTGAATGACGTGACCGATATCGCCCAGGCGTCCACCGGGCCGTACGGCGGCGATGCCGAGCCACATGCATTCGTAAGTTACCTGGCACAGGCGTCTGGCGAGGATAGAAGCGTCGCCGATGATGAACATCCGGCTGGTATCGCCATAAAAACCCGCCGGGGAAATGATGGTAACGTCGATATTGAGGATGTCGCCTTTCTTCAGCGACTTCTCCCCAGGGATACCGTGGCAGACCTGATGATTGAGCGAAGTGCAGATCGAAGCAGGGTAGGGAGAATAACCCGGAGGCGCGTAGTTGAGCGTGGCGGAGATCGTGTGCTGCGTCTTTTCCATATATTCATGGCACAAGCGATCCAGTTTGGCGGTCGTGACGCCAGCCTGGACGAAGGGCTCAATGTAATCAAGTACTTCCGCCGCCAGACGGCAGGCGGTGCGCATTTCCTTTATCTCTTCCTGTGTTTTTGGGATGGGTTTGCTCATGTTGCAGCGGGCAGCGCAATTAAAAGAAAGACGAAAGATATGAGGCTAACGCATACGGCGTGAGCGAGCAAATAATTCAAAAACTGACATTGTCTGTTCACGCCGACCGAAAACTGAGCATGTAGCGAGGGGTGGGGTTTGAACAGTTCGCATGAAATTTACTCAAATGTACGCGAATTTATACAAAATAGATTGATTTATAGGTATGGGCGGCGCATTTCATTTTGGTACAATTGGCGTGCGCTGACGGTTTCTCC
>Ga0123354_10008271_pt1 | contig 15799 bp, 12 predicted proteins | sample TergutLab28metaG_2_FD_97872 | JGI IMG/M metagenome (GOLD analysis project Ga0123354, IMG submission 97872) | Labiotermes labralis P4 segment gut microbial communities from Petit-Saut dam, French Guiana - Lab288 P4 | ecosystem: Host-associated > Arthropoda: Insects > Digestive system > Gut ...
CCGCGCAGCGAGGCAATATCGACAACAAAACCACGCCAAACCAGGCGGATCGTATCCTCGCCGCTGTCGCCCAGACGCACGAGGGTTCCTTCGCCGAGCTGCCGGCGCAAAACTTCAGCGAAGGTTTCGGCACTCTCTGCAACAGTGAGGTCGAGATCGGCGCAGGCGCGGCCAAGGAGCAGGTCGCGCACCGCGCCGCCAACCAGCCAAACGCCAGGCTGGCGCCGCGCCATTTCATTCAAAGCCAGCCGCAATTCAGTGGGCAATGTCAGCAGAAAAGAGTTCATCGGTTTTTCGTGAAGAAGATGCGATATTCAAAGAAGAAAACATGAAAACGATGCCAGCCCGCAAGAATATTCTCATCATCCACCATCCGGCAAAGCGGCATAGCATCTGGAAGGAATGGGATTGGTGGCAATTGTTATACATTTCTCAATCAAAACCTCGACAATAGCCTCCGTCATTGTCAGGAACAAAGTGACAGGCTGCATCCAAGAGGACAGGGCGACTGCCATTAGCGATAATGGTTCCTGTCATCGCGAGGAACAAAGTGACGAAACGATCCATACATACGTATAACTATTAAAAACTGGATTGCTTCGTCACGTTGTTCCTCGCAAAGACAACGGGCGTTACTTCGTCACTCCCTGCTATGCTTTGCTCGCGATAATAGCTCCAGTCATTGCGAGGAATGAAATGACGAAGCAATCCATACGTATAACTATTGAAAACATGGATTGCTTCGTCACGTTGTTCCTCGCAAAGACAACGGGCGTTACTTCGTCACTCCTTGCTACGCTTTGCTCGCGATAATAGCTCCAGTCATTGCGAGGAATGAAATGACGAAGCAATCCAGTTCTTCATTTTTTTCAACAACATGTATTGCTACCCGTCACGCTTCCCGTCGCGCTTCGCTCGCGGCTAAAGGCGCGGCAGGCTTGCTTTGTTCTTCGTAAAAACAGCGATCATTGCTTCGTTACTTCATTTCTCGCAAGACACGGACTAACTTAACGCTCGGTGCCGATTTTAGCGCCCTCGAAAAGTGAAAGCGGATTTTCGCCGCTGGCGCTTTGTAGTATGTTATGCGGCCTGACCGCATCAATCCTAATATTTAATAATTATTTCTCAAATCATAAAATGACTCTTCGCCTGATCCTTGCCCCTTTGCGTGGCGTTACCGGCTGGCCATTCCGCGACGCCATTGCCAGACATTTTCCGGGCTTTCACGAAGCCGTGGCTCCTTTCCTCAATCCGCAGAAAGAGGGTGGCAAGAAACTGGCGCCCTTGGCCGACCTGTTGCCGGAACATAACCGTTCTTTGCCAGTTGTGCCGCAACTGCTCGACAATCATCCGGAATCTTTCCTGGCCATGGCCAAGCGTCTGGAAGACCTCGGCTATCGCCGCCTCAACTGGAACCTTGGCTGCCCGGCGCCGATGGTGGCGCACAAAGGGCGCGGCGCCGCCATGCTGGCCAAACCTGACCAAATTTGCGCTCTTCTCGATTTCGTGTTGCCACGCCTTTCCTGCCGCCTGTCGCTGAAAACCCGGCTGGGAATGCGGAGCGACCAGGATATCCTTACCCTTATACCGCGTCTGAACGGTTATCCTCTCGAAGAATTGATCATTCATCCTCGCTTAGGCATTCAGTTGTTTGCTGGTCAGGTCAATCTTGATGGATTTGCCGCCGCTTTGACGGCCAGCGCTCATCCGGTTATTTACAACGGCGATATCAATAGCCTGGAGGATTTCCAGCGCTTGCGCCGCCGTTTCCCTCAAGTCAGCGGCTGGATGATTGGCCGGGGCGCGGTTGCCTACCCGGCGTTGGCCGAGGCCATTTTAAGCAACGAATCGCCGATAAAAGCGCCCGCGCAACCACCGGAACTTCTCCCGCGCCTGGCCGCCTTTCATGATGAGCTTTTCGCGGCCTACGCCGAGACACTTTCCGGCCCTGGCCATCTGCTTGGCAAGATGAAACAGTTCTGGCTCTATTTCATTGCCTCGTTTCCAGGCCAGGAAAAACTCCTAAAACCTATCGTCAGGGCGCATGGCCTTGCCCGCTACCAGGAAGCGGTCCAGGCCGTCTTCGCGGGCGCGGCATAAATATAAATAATGAGAACCGTTGCGAAAAAGTAATCACGGGTATGGGCTTGGGAGAGCAGGTTAGGTGTCCCTGCAGAAGATAAACGACAAAGTCCCTCCCGAAATCTCCGAGAGGGGCTTTGTTTCTGTATTGGACTTCCGTCAGTTGCGACAATTGTCCGATTATTTTCTTGCCTCGTAGGAATTAGCCGCGGCGGCTAAAAAACCGCTTCGAGTCATAGAAATGGCTCCGTTGTTTAAACAGGTGAGGCCACCTCACCTGACAGCGGGACGATTCAAGGCGCACACGGCAAGGAGGCGCAAAACTCAAGAATGGCCTGCGCCCTGGCGTCCCAACTGTTCCGCTGGGCAAAAGCCATGCGCGTTTTGGCATCGTCTGTTCCCACTGCGCTCTGTCTGATCAGGCGGATAAATTCTTCCCCCTGCCCGATGCACGTCAGAGAACCGAACTGTGCCATTTCCGGCAGCGGCACTGCCACAACGGGCAGGCCAGCCGCCAGATACTCGTATACCTTAACCGGGTTGATGTAGAACGTGAATGGCTGGATGCGGAAGGGTAATATGGCGACGTCAAAGATATGTACATAACGCGGTAGATCCGCATAAGGGACTTCCCCGGTCATGATGATATTGGGAAGTTGTTTCAGTCGTTGGGCTATGGCGGGGATAGCGGCTCCCACTAGCAAAAAAGTGTATTCGGGGCATGCCAAGGCGGCGGCTTCCACAAGTTCCGTGTCAAACCACTCTTCTATAGCGCCGTGATAGCCGATGACTGGTCTTTTGAGTTTGAGCGCGGGTTCTGCCGGAGGTGAGCTGAAGTGCTGGAAATCACAGGCGTTGCGGACAAGCGCGAGAGGCAAACCGCTTCTGGCCCATCGTTGTGCCAGATTTTCTGACGTGGCTACGACACCTTGGACAATACTGGCCATTTCCTTTTCACGCATCCTTGTATCAGGATGGACATGCGTAAAGCCAGCAAAGTCATCAAGATAGTCAAAAACTGTGGTTACACCATGAAGCTGCTTGAGCACAGGTAGCCATAACGGATGTTCCACAAGCGCAATAACGGATTCGTTACCGGAAACAGCGTCTACAAGTCGCTGCGCGGCATCGGTCAACCTTTGCGTGGCAGCGTTTGCTTCTCTCATTTCATTAAGCGTAAGCATTCGCTGTGTCAAAAAACTACAGCGCCACAGCCGGCCGTTCCTGCCGATATCCCGCATGTACCAGCCTTTTCCCCAGGATATCGCTGATGAGGGTCCGCAATAATGTACACGACAGCCGGCGCGGGCAAAGGCAAGACACAACTGTTGTGGGCGCTGAAAGCGGGCATACCACTCAAGACCGCTAAAAAAAAGGATCTCCGGTCGTCCTTTGGCGGAAGGCCGCGAACGCTTTGGAAGCGAACGGCTCCAGGGTGTGAACGGCATCAAAATGCCCGCCGCATGTGTAGCAAGCGCCTTCTGAAGACGGCGGGCAAATTCAAGCAATCCGAAGATTCGCAAATAACGCAGGGCGCGACCGGGAAGCGTCAGCGAGAATCTCATGCGCTCAACCGCTTGCGAAGGAAAGCGGCTATCCGCTCCCCGGCTTGGCCGTCGCCATAAGGATTTTTTACGCTTGCCGCCGCTCTGCAAGCTTGCTCATCCGTAAGAAAACGGGAAGCGGTTTCCATGATAACGCCGGGATCGGTTCCTACCAGGAAATTTACGCCAGCATCCACACCTTCCGGGCGTTCGGTCACTTCGCGCATTACCAGCACTGGCTTGCCTAAAGAAGGCCCTTCCTCCTGTATTCCGCCAGAATCGGTAAGCAGCAGACAACTGCTGTCCATCAGGCGAATAAAGGGCTTGTATGTCAATGGTTCACATAGGATGATATTCGGCGTTCCAGCTAGGAATCCATTGACTACGCCGCGCACGTTCGGGTTGAGGTGTACGGGATAGACGAGCCTATCATCGGGAAAACGGCGGGCGATTTCCAAAAGCGCCTGGCAAATGTTGCGGAAGCCCTCACCGAAACTTTCACGGCGGTGTCCGGTAACGAGAATGAGGCGCCGGTTTTGCCGCAAAGCTTCCTCTATTTGAACAGGAAGGGCAGGGGGTTCCTTGCGTACGAGATCGCGCATCCACAGCAGTGAGTCAATAACGGTATTGCCTGTCACGAGAATATCTGTGCCAGGGATATTCTCATCCAGCAAATTATGGCGAGAAAGCTCTGTGGGGGCGAAGTGCCAAGAGGCCACAAGCCCCGTTACGCGACGATTTAGCTCTTCAGGGAAAGGAGCTAGAAGGTCATGGCTGCGCAATCCGGCTTCCACATGTCCGACCGGTATACGTCGGTAAAACGCGCACAGCGCCGCCACCTGCACCGTGGTCGTGTCGCCCTGAACCAGTACCGCCGCAGGCTGTTCGATTGCCAGGAGGTCATCGACGGCTTCAAACAAACGGGCGGAAAGGCCAGCCAGAGTCTGACCCGCGCTCATGAGATCAAGATTCACATCTGGTTTTTCGTTAAAATCAGCCAAAGCTTGAGCCAGCATTTCCCGATGCTGGCCTGTGGCGATGAGTTTGGCTTCAAACTCTGGCACAGCTTTGAGCGCCCGAAGTACCGGGACCATTTTGACAGTCTCCGGTCGGGTGCCAATGAAAAGAAGAAGTTTCTTCATGCTCTTTTTCCTGACTTCATTCCGGCAACTTCATCAACTGCCGAAACTAAAACCCGCGCTCCGCAATGCTCCTCGATATGCTTTCAGGAGTATGTTTCTCAGTGACCCCAGAATGCATTCCATATCAGCCGTAACAGGCGTTTTATACGCTCTTCTTGTTTATATGGAAGAGAAGCAAGAATCGCTTTGATTGGTACAATGATGATGCCGCGTAGGAATTGCTGATAAGCGCCTATAGAATTATGCTCGCGCACATTAGGTTCGGTCACGGTTTGGGCGATAGCGCGTATGGCTTCTTTAGCTTTCTCTTCATCTGAGGTTAACGGCACACTGGAACTGGCCGGTGGTCCTGGCAACATATCTATCCACCCAGTAGCCGCTTCTGTCAGAGGAGGACGTTTCAAAATGTCTGCTACAAGCCGTTCATAACGCGCATAGGTCTGCTTGGCGTCAAAGGCCGTGATGACCTCTTGCGGCAGATTCGGTCTTGTGCCGTTCCTGTAGGTTTGCAACATGGCCCATGCCAGGTCGGCGACAAGTTCAGAGGATGGACGGAGCCCTTTAGCGGAAAACGACGCATAGGTATAAGGGAAATCTCTGTTAACCACCCGGATACCGGGATATGCAGTAAAATGTCGCGCAAAGCCGACATCGGTAGTGACCACGGCCAAATTAGCGGCCAGCGCTTCCAATAGTACAAGCTGGCCGCCTTCATAACTCGAGGCATGCGCAAAAGCGTCGGCCATCAGGTAATACAGTTCAGGTGTCGTACTGTGTCCAGCATAGCTGATAGACTCCTGTAAATTGTTATTCTCCACATAGACGAGAATTTCATTCAAATAGTCTTTGTCATACGGGTAGCCAAGCAGGACAAGGCGGACGCTGGGGGCCAAGTCTCGAATACACTGAAAACTTTTAACAAGCGCCAGAATCCTTTTAATCCGGTTGAAGGAAGCAACAGCTATAAAAACAAAATCTTTCTCAGAGAAGCCTAGCCGCCTGCGCAGCTCCCGCGCTTCCTGTACCGCTTCCGGCGTAAATCGGGACAGATCAATGCCGTTGGGAATAATCAGACATTTTTCTGCCGGTACGCCAAGCTCCTCGACGCTGTAATCTTTTACTGTCTCGGAAACAGCTACAAAAAGTGTTGTATGCGCTGTGGCTTGCGCGAACATTGCTTTTCCCACACTATCAAACCAAGCATAGACATTGTGCAGCACTTGAATGAAGGGAATGCTCAAACGTTCATACAGATGAGCGCCTTGAAAGGAATAGTGAGCAAAAACAATTGCTGGTCTACTCCGTTCCAGTTCCTGCTGCAATGCTTGTTCGTTATAGGGGAAAATGCATACACGCAGTCCGCTCCGTACCGCCTTGCGCGCTCCTCCGCCTGTATTCCTCAAAACAAGGATGGCAACGCGATATCCCCACCCTTCCAAAGCGTGAGCCAGATCAATGACTACGTTTTCCAGGCCGCCCTCAAGCATATTGTCAAGCTGCATGAGGATGTCACAGGTGGGTAGATGGGGGACAAATCCAGAAGGATAGGGTTCTTGTTCAAAATCAGCGTCTGTCATGCTCCTTTTTTCTCTCCAACGCGGCTTAGAATTGAAAAATTTGCGCACTCGGGGACAAGATTCTCGTGGAATGAAATGATTCTAAATCTCATTGTTTTTGACGCAGCTTTTTTGCTGTTTGCCATACCTTCTTGGCGAATGCTCTACGGCGGCTGTTCAAGGGCAAGATCTTCTCTTCAAGTTTGATCAACCTCTCCACTCTGGCTGCGGAATATTTATACGCATATTGATTGGTGACTGGCGTGGTTTGCGGATATGAACCATGAAGATATTCTTCATCGTATAAGATGGTCTTTTTCGTATTTTTTCTCAAAATAATGTAAAATTCGCCACAATCTGTCGGATAGCATTTCTCAATGCTCATATTGATAAAACCGGAAACAAGTATCGGTTTTAAAATTTTAGCCAAGAAAGTATCTCCGGTGAATACATGACGATGCAAGCCGATCCAGGGTTCTCGGGAAAATTCCTTTTTCAATAACTCACCATTCATTTTTGTCGTTGGGTGGAATTCTCTACCTACAAAAGTGCTGTCATAATGAATATCAATATCAAGAATATGCTCTGCATCTGAATAGTCTGGGCCATGGAAATAATCACTGACCAAATGGTGAAATGGAGTATTTTGTCTATATTTATCAAAGGAAAAATTTTTATCGGGAACAGCGAAAAATAACACTCCGTCATCGACAAGCATGGTCTCAAGTTCCTTCAGCCAACCGATTACGTCTGAGACATGTTCAATGACGTGGTTTGCTATGATGTAGTCATAACGTTCAGAAATAAAGACTGTATATTGATCTGAAGTGACAAGGATGTCGGTTTCCGGCACTCGCTGAAAATCGTCTTCTGTTTGGCAATATTGTCGCTGCGCTTCCCGATTTACATAATCAAGAAACGATATGTTGTATTCGTTTTTTCCCAATGTTGGAGACATTTGCGGGCCGATTTCAAGCCCTTTCATATCGCGTGAAATATAAGGGATGATTTTTGCGCGTCTGTTCTTTTGGACTTGAGTAAGCTCAATTGCCGCAGATTGATCGATTGTTTTCATTGATTTGCTCGCTTTTTTAAACAGAAAGGACTCTTTTTACCAGCTTACAGAGTTTTGTATCAAAGGAGATATAGCCTGGGAAATTCATTCATGCTATTTGGTCAAAATTATCTACGGCACAACTTTTGTACTATTCGCCAGACTTTCTTAGCAAATGTCCTGCGGAAGCTGTTCAAAGAAAATGTTTTTTTCTCAAACTTAGCCAATCCTTCCGCTGTTCCCGGAGCTTGGTCGTCTTTAGGCTCCGTCATTTTTCTAAAGCTCTGTGATATGGCCTTAAAAGCGGTCGTTGCAATCATCTCATCGTAGATGTGGAGGTGCTTGCTGGGAGGGACTTCAATCGTTTTATGCTTGATGATTTTTGTATAAATATACCTCCGCCCAGGCCATTCTTTTTGACTCGACTCGAGAAGCCTGGTCTCATTTGTGATGGTAGCGCAATCTCCAAACAAATCATTGACCACTATCCGGCTATTGTCTCGCCAGAAAACCAATTTATCGCCGTCGATCGTGATATTCCATTGATGAAATCCGTTGTAAAACTCGCATTGAGCTTCGTTCTCGGCGTGAGCCAGCAATACCTGGCCCCCAATTTTTGCGACATTGAATAATTGCAACAAACCATCTACCGCGTAAAAGGCATGATCCAATGCATTCCGCATGATCACAGCGTCAAAACGATTTGCGCCGTAGCGTTCGGTGAGTCGCTCGACGAGTGCAAACTCCGATCGAACGTAAGGCACCAAGTTATGCTTAAGCAGAATGGCATCGTAGATGGGGGAAAGTGCATCGCAAGCGATAAGGTTCACGTTGCCAGCAGGCGTACTAATGCCCACGTCGCTGATGGGGCCTGCACCGACATCCAATATTGTCGGTGGCCAAGACGGCAGTTCCGGCATGTGGCCATAGACGAACGGTGGCACAGGCTGCGTTCGCCTCTCATAATCGCGAGGCCAGGGCCCTCCTTTCTCGCCGATAAAATTGTCCCAAAACCCAACCTCGTTTTCTATCCCGGCGAACCATTTTTCTGTGCATTGCCGATAGGCATCATATATATCGTCACGAATCATATCATTTCCCTTTAACGATTCATTTTTTGAACGGTTCATTTATTTTCTATTCAGCCAAAATTTTTCTCAATTGCAGCGTGTTGCTTTCGGTTCGCTGCTTCAGCTCGTCCAGCACCATGACATTATGTTGTACGTATGCTTCGCGTTGCTCCTGAGAAAGAAAAGCCCCCTGCTCCAAATCAGTCACATGAACATAACGCATACCAAGTTTCTCAAAGTCGCCAATATAGGGAGAAGACAAAACAGGAACGATGCCATAGTAAAGGTATTCCACCAGCTTAGTTGGACAGGCTGCCCTGTTAACTGACACGTCTTCTCGCAACAAAAATCCATAGTCATAACTTGGGTAACGCTTGCACAGTTCTTCATGCGGGATGGTGCCGAGAGAAAAATTGGGATGTGCTAAAAGTGTCCGCGAACCCAATTTTTCAATATCTTGCGGCGCGGTTGCAAAGATATCCACTTCCGCCCATTCGATAATGCATCTTATTGCCTCAAGCATCCTGGGAATACACTGCCAGGGATGCGTTCCTCCCGCATATACCAATCGAGGAAGCCGTTTTGGCTGGTGTTCTTTGAAGTTTCGATTGATTGGTATGACAGGCAAAATCGGCACGCTGATAAGCTTTTCCTTGAAATCTTCTGCATATTTGTGGCTAAGGTGTTCTCCCATGGCATCGGAAACCACGACAATAGTGTCGCACTCCCGTACACTACGGGACTCAATATCCGAATAGAACGCCGATGAAGTGTAGTCTCCGGAACAATAGATGAACTCCTCGGGAACAACGCCATGCACATCAAGGATTTTATGAATACCCTTCTCGGCCAGCCAGATGTTTTGAATGGGGTACTCCATGCGCAGCACGCTGTGATAGTAAACTTTTTTGCAGCGCTGGGCACAATTGGCAACCAGCAACTGATGGGCTACGTTAGATGGGTTGACTTGCAGCAAAAGTGTATTTTGCGAAATACGCCGCAAAACATTTTCACCGGAAAAAGCTGGGGAAACATCGCAGTAAATACGGAAATGTGATTTAGGTACGAGTTCGTCAATGGCCTTGACCCGCTGGAAATAACCATCATTGAGACGTTCCGGATAAGGGTAGCCAGCAAAAAACAACACTCCTTTGTCAATAGCCTGCAAAAGCGTCCAAAGGTCTTCACTGACATAAGGATCAGAAAGTGCAGGCGCCATAATAGACAGCGAGTACTCCTCCTCGATTTTCAACTTTTCTTCCATCGTGGAGATTGCTGACGCATGCCACCTGACGCTGTTTTCAAGCTGTTCTCCTGCCTGGGCAAACAAATCCAAATCTGCCTTTTGCAATGGGATACGAAAACTTTGCTCATCAAATAATGTTTGAACTGCTAAGGTGGCTTGTTTCAACGATTCACGTTTTGTTTCGCACGTATTGCATGTATTATGAGACGTGTTAGGTACGGAGAGCAGGTCGAAGTGTCGTTTCTTCAAGGTTTGGAAATGAGTAGCATTTACCTTTCTGTAGAAATCTCGGATGGAATAAGCAGCATCACGGCAGGGTTGTGGGAGAATATTGAGAATTTTCTTCGCTCGTACCCGCCATGAAAAATACCTCTGGACTTGCCTAGTTTGTTGCCAAGGTTGCAGGGAAGGTTCGATTTTAGTTTCACGTATATTTTTAATCGCGTGGATTAAACTCGCGTACCGTTCGTCCATGGCTTGGGAAAGCGCAAGAATTTCTTGCTTGTATAAATCCATGGTAGGAGAAAAAACATCAAGGCTGGGTTGTGAAAGAACATAGCGAGCATCTTGCAGCCATGCCCGCCACGGGAGATGCGTCCGGTCTTGCCAGGGCTGCTTATGCTTGTCAATAAACCGTTTGCGGTTTCTTGCACCATTGGTCGCTGTCAGTAAACGGAAGGAAGCTGAACCCCAATGATGCAGATAGACATCCCGGCGCACATGCATGGAGAATCCATTTTCTAGAATACGGACGCAATAATCATCGTCTTCATACGCGCCGGGATGAAACCGGGTATCTAAATACCCCACGCGCTGCACAAGTCGCCTAGTAAACACCGTACAAAAAAAACTTACAAAATCAGAAGGACATACATAACCCTTCCATTGTTCCCGTCTTTGTGCGGCAAAATAGAGGTATGCCTCCTTGTCAAACTGCATCTTTCCACCGTTACGTGATATTGCATATGGGACTGGGATGCCTTGTTCGTTGTTCGATGCGTTGGTCAGTGGGCCGACTGCGTCGAGTTCTTCCTCCAGTAGGTAATCAAGCCAGTAGTCGCTGACGACCACATCGCTGTTCAATAAGCAGAGGTGGGTGATCTCTGGTTGAGCAAGGAAATAGGCAAGCCCGATGTTGTTGCCGCCGGAAAAGCCCTTATTATCCGTAAGCGGGAAGAAGCGGCCAGACAAGCTGCCGTTAGTAAGATGCTGCTCCATGCAGGCGGCAATAGTGGAACGCGCCGATAGCGTTGAAGCATTATCGACAAGTGCAACGGAAAATGGCGTACAGACTGGTGTATTCGCTAAAGCGTCAAGTGTCATCACCACAGCTTCTGGAGCATTGTAGGAGACTATGATGATGCCAACATTATTTTTCATAAATTTACAAAATATCTATTGTTAATCTTTTTGCATTAATATTACGCTATCAATGTTATTAAATCTTCTCCAATGAGGTGATGATTGTTCAAAAATTTGAAAACAAGATTAAGGCCTTCTCAGTTTTTTTGTCCACCAAGGCGAATCAATTGTGCGACTCTTTCCAACCCGATCTGAACACGGTCTCAAGCTCACATGAATCTTATGGGTGAGAAGTAACCGAGTGTCGAATGGCGGCATTTGCGATTGTAAAACGGCTCAATAGTCGGTTCTGAAAAAGCCCATTTTCAATTTAGGGGATATGTAAAATGAGGCGGGGTCTGGATTCCAAACTCCCCAATGGTACCTACCCTTCACCACTTTGACAAATAGCGTACAATCCCTAACAAAAGACGAACCGGTTTGGTTATGCGCCATGATTTGCTGTTGAGAATTTCCGTTAATGATTCCCTGAGATTGGCGATCTGAGCGTCACATTCAACGATCTGAGCATCGCGCTCAACGATCTGAGCATCGCGCTCAACGATCTGTGCATCGCGCTCAACGATCTGTGCATCGCGCTCAACGATCTGTGCATCGCGCACAGATATCGCATGATAGAGGTCAATTATCTGACGTTTATTTTGTTCAGAGGTATATCGATTCCAAGTATAATTGTAATTACTACCAACTACATGATTAAAATATTTAGCGCTATGGACTAAGCGCCCCAACTGATCCAGCCACGAATTTGAATAAAGATACGGGCCGACAGGCAGATCAATATCGGATAAGAATTTCAAGTACACATCCGTTAACAGAGATTTTTCGTGTGATTTTAAGGCTTGTATTTTTTCATCAAACATGCGCCATACATATTTATCATCATATTCTATTCGCACCTTGTCAATTAACTCATTTACCTCGTTCCTAGTGGTTAATATTTGGCGTACAAACTCTGCGTCATCAATATTCGATAGATTTCGACCAGAAAAATTGGCTTTGGCGGCAATAGTGAAATTTCCAGGAATTAATAAACCTTTCACTCCATTATAACCAATAAGAATAACACGCTTACCGCTCGCCAATCCTTCCAGTGCAACTCGACCCATCCCAGCAACACCAGCAAACTGCTGCATCAAACCTGGAACCTCGGACGTTGCTCCAATAAATTCCACGAAACTGGAAAGTCCGTCGCTTTCAAGTTGCATTTCAAGCATATTTCGTGCAGCACCATCTCCCGCGATCAGTACGCCAGGTATACCCGCCGCAGCCGATTTGAGAACGAAATCGCGAATTCCAACGATCTTATACTCATCAAGACGGCTGACCACCACCCACCTGTTGTCACTCGTAATTTGTACATGTTTGGCATGGAATCTCTCAATAAATATACCATTATGAATTACATGAAGCTTGGAGTTCTCAACATAAGGCGCAGCCAAGTCCGCCATTTCCTGTGAAACAGCTACAACCATGTCCGCCTTGGGTAATATGACTGATATCAAAAGAAAATCGTAAATTGACCCAAAACAGTTGGGAAAGGATGCAGGTCCGTGCAACGTGACAACGAAAGGTACCCTCTCCAATTCAGCGGCAATAAGGCTTGGAATCAAAGAAGTAAACGGATGCGCATGCACACATTCAATATTTTTATCCCTAATGATCTTGCGTAAGCTTTCGACTGTCTGAATCAACTCAGCTGTGTTAATGTTTGACCCCATGGTCAAACCAGTGGTTAAGCTCGTCGTTTCCTTTGGAAGCATCGTTTTTGGCGCATTCGTTCCTGTAGACAAATGTATCTGAAAACCCAGATTTGCCAAACAGGCTACTTCACCAGCCACATGGGTTTCCAATCCGCCTATATCGAATTGCTCCGTTATGATGAGCAACGACTTCATTATTTCTCCCTAATAATATTCACATTTGAACTCAATGCAGCAATACCCGTTGATAATAAGCGCGGTTGACTGATTTTGAGCATTATCACATCAGTCTTTCTATCCAAGTAATCCATGTCGTTTAACGTTATGGTCTCTGCAATCGAAAACGTTACGAAGTAAGAACCGGGGCACAGATCAAGTACAATATCAAACTCAAAACGAAGTCGATACAACGCTTCTGCTTGAAGGTAGTTCTTAGCGTGGTAGAGGGAACTGGTTCCAAAGGCGCTTATGCCTTCGACGGTTCTGAAGAGGATGCCGCCCTGAACTTCTCGTATGGGTTTTATCACGTCAACCCAGAAGCGTATCCTTGCTATATCACCGGTACGAAAAGTCTCAACAGGCTCATTTGCAGCATCCAAAACGGTCCAATTGGTGATCGCCGCTCTCATTCCTGTCTTATCTTCGTATCCTGGCACAACATGATTTTCTGACTTTTCAGAAGAGGCTGGCGTCTCGTTTTCCGACGACTTCGTAGTAGCAACAGAATGCTGGTTATTTAAATATCTAAGATAAGTCTTTTCGTCCGAATAAAGCAAAGCATGGTACTGATCGACGATTTCTTTGGCATTTCCAAGCCCATGTAATTGGCCTTGATGGAGCAGAGCAGCACGCTGGCAAAATTTTTCTATGATTTGAGTCGAATGAGTTACAAGCAATATTGAACAACCATCTATACGCAACCGTTCAATATAGTCGAAGCATTTTCGTTGAAACTTTTCGTCGCCAACCGACAATGCTTCATCGACAATTAAAATATCTGGTTCGATGCATGCTTGAACGGCAAATGCCAACCTGACATACATCCCGCTCGAATACGTTTTTACAGGCTGATCCAAATAAATGCCAATATCGGCAAAAGCAGCGATCTGGTCGAAGCGAGCGTCAACTTCATCGTGTGTCATGCCGAGTAACATACCATTGAGGTAGACGTTTTCTCGCCCAGTGAACTCTAGGTTGAAGCCAGATCCTAATTCGAGAAGGGCGGTAATCCGCCCGTGGGTTTCGACGCTTCCAACTGTCGGGGTGAGTGTCCCCGCAATTAATTGGAGCAGGGTACTTTTACCACTGCCGTTTCGCCCTACAATACCGAAGGCTTCCCCTTTGCGGATTTCAAATGATATATCCTGAAGTGCCCAGAAGTCTTGGTGATAGGACGACGGTTGACGGCCTGTGGCACGTTGTAGTACCGGAATAATAAATTGTTTTAGACGGTCACGTGGTGTTGCATAAATTTCGTAGCGTTTGCCAAGATCGTTAATGCTAATGGAGTTTTCATTAGAGGACATCGGCAAATCCTTTCTGTGTCTTCTGGAACCAGGCGAAGCCAAACCATACAATCACAATCGATACAGCCAAGTATCCGCCCCAGAGCAGCCAATTTATAGGCTCCCCCCAATACAACACTTCTCGCGCTTGCTCAACAGCTATCGTAATGGGGCTTAGATGTATCACAACCTGCAACTTCTCAGGAAGGATATTGAGCGGATAAAAAATAGGCGACATAAACATGAGAACCGGCACGAGCGTGACAACGATCTGGGACACATCCCGTAAATAAACTCCCAATGCTGCAAGAAACCAGGAAAAACCTAACGTCAAGAGAAGCAACGGAATAAGTACGATCGGAAATAACAGCACCGTCGCATGTGGAATACCAAAAAAGACAGCGTAAAATCCTATCCACACTAAGAGGCTGACTAACAAATGAAAGGCGGCGCCACCCATAACGACAACAGGAAGTAACTCCAAAGGGAAAATAACTTTTTTTACATAATTAACGTTGGAAATTATCACCCCTGGTGCACGGTTAATACATTCTGCAAAAAAGTTGAATATGAGTAATCCCGAAAACAGTATCAGCGCAAATTCAGTTTTTGATTCAGAGCCGCCTCCCCAGCGAGCCTTAAAGAGTACGCTAAAGAAAAAAGTGTAGACAGCCAGCATAAGTACAGGATTGAAGAACGACCAGAGGATTCCCAAGAAAGAACCTCTGTAGCGCCCGACGATTTCTCTGTGTACTAATCCAGCTAAAAGACTCCGATTTGTCCATAAGCTGGAGATTATTGCTTTGGGAGAAGTGGAGAATTTCTGCATTGCTACTCTCAGTTATATAACAAAGTTTACTTTGTTTTGCCCCGCCTCAGTTGGAAATGGACAAATGAGCCGTTTACATTAAGGGCTTGGTAGTTGCGATATTGTTTTGTTGACAGAGTACTGGGCTTGCCGATGGCAGCCAAGGTCGTTTTTTCCTTCCTCAATTCCCAAATTGCCTCCAGTTTGCAGATGATATTGTTATGAACGAACAGGCGGCTGACTTCAGCGATTCGGCGGATATTTTCTAGACGGTCTGGTGGCGAGAATCTTAGGTCGTTGCACAAACCAGTGCGGATAGCATCGCCATCGAAAACCACGGCGTCGATCCCTAAATCGAAAAGCTTTTTTTCCACGCCGTGGGCGACTGTCGATTTGCCGGAACCCGATAGGCCGGTGAACCAGAACACTGCGCTTTTATGAAGTTTTTTTTCTTCTCGCATCCGCCGGGACACGAGCTCTTTTGGAGAGAGGAGAAAGTTTTCATCGGGCACGGGCAGTCTCTTTTCTTGGTCTGATTTCAGCATCTTGCCAAGCCATCCTTTGCCTGTGGCGACCGCCCTTAACGCCTCTCCCAATGAGGATGAAGGCCGTTTGTTTGGAGAAAACTTTGGTCGGGGCGGCGTGATTCGAACACGCGGCCTCCTGCTCCCAAGGCAGGCGCGCTAACCAGACTGCGCTACGCCCCGATACGAAAAACGAGGCTCGA
>Ga0123354_10008272_pt1 | contig 15799 bp, 14 predicted proteins | sample TergutLab28metaG_2_FD_97872 | JGI IMG/M metagenome (GOLD analysis project Ga0123354, IMG submission 97872) | Labiotermes labralis P4 segment gut microbial communities from Petit-Saut dam, French Guiana - Lab288 P4 | ecosystem: Host-associated > Arthropoda: Insects > Digestive system > Gut ...
ACCTGGTGGCTGACCAGCGCGGCGGCCGCCCCGGCCTGGGCGGCGGCGGCGACGAAGTCGTGACCGTCCACCCTCGCCCCGGGAATCGCGACGAACAGGCACCCCGGCGTGACCAGATGTGAGTCAAGCGCCACGCCCGGCCCGACCATGACATCGTCGCCCACCAATCGCCCTTGGGCAACGGCGGCGATCTGCGAGGCCAGGCGTGGTTTCATCGACGCTCCCCTACGGCTGGTAATCGATCGGATCGGTGTACGGCGGGTTGCCAGTCGGCGCGATTCCGTAGTGCGGCAGGGCCAGCATCATCAGGTCACGGGCGGTCGGCATGGCAACGGTACCACCGAACGTCCCGCCGGCGGGATTGTCCAGCACCACGTACACCAGAATCGTCGGGTCGTTGACCGGGGCCACCCCGACGAACGACGCCGTCCAACCCGAGTATTGGCCGGTGGCCGAGTCGACGCGCTGGGCGGTGCCCGTCTTGCCGGCCCAGGTGTAGCCGGGAATGGAACGCTGCTTCGCATACAGGGACGAATCGGTGACCGACTCCATCATGTTGATCACTTGGGCCGATGTCTCGGCACTGATCACCCGATGGGATTCTTGCTGGGGCTGCGGCACGGGCACCCCGTCCGCGGTCGTCACCGACTTGATGATCGTCGGCTGGATGTATGTGCCGCCGTTGGCGACCGCGGCCACCGCCGTCGCCTCTTGCAGCGGGGTCACGCTGATCGACTGGCCGAAGGCAATGCGGTCCCGCTGATAGTCCGGCATCGACGCGTCCGGCACGATGCCAAGAGACAGGTTGCCCTCGCCGGGCAACTGAATGCCGGTTGGTTGCCCGAGTCCGAAGGACCGCAGGTAATCGACCGTGGCCTGCTTGCTGGACTGGCGGGCGAGCAGCACCGCGCCGATGTTGGACGAGTAGGCCACCACGCCGCGGGCCGTCAGGTACCAGGTGCCGTGCCCCTCGGAGTCGGTGATGGTGTGTCCGCCTGACTCAATGCTCGGCGGCACGACGACGCGGGTGTCGGGGGTGATCAGCCCCTGATCGATGAGGGACGACATCGTCAATACCTTCTGAACCGAGCCGGGCTCGAAGGTCATCTCCACCGCCCGGTTGCCCAGCGTGGCGGGGTCGGCCTGGCCGAAGTTGTTGTTGTCGAAGGTCTGGGCGTCGGCCATCGCCAGGATCTCGCCGGTCTTCACGTTCATGACGATGGCGGTGCCCCAATCGGCCCCGAACTGGGCCACTGCCCCGTTGATTTCCTGCTGCGCGGCCATCTGCATGGTGGCGTCGATGGTCAACTCGATGTTGTCGCCGTTGACGGCCGGCACCAGCGTGTTGACGCCCAGCGGGATGATGCCGTAGGCGCCGCGCTCGCTGCTCGACTGCCCGTCGATGCCCTTGAGAATGGCATTCTGGGAATACTCCAAGCCGGCCAGGCCGTTGCCGTCCGAGCCCACGAAGCCGAGCACGTTGGAGGCCAGCGAACCGTCCGGGTAGACGCGCAGCGGCGTCTGTTCGGCAGACAGCCCGTACCAGCCGCCCTCGTTCATGTCGTTGACTATCTTCGCCCAGGTGTAGGCCGGCACATTGGCGGCGATTGGCTCGTACTGGTTCGGCGAGCCGTCCGACCGGTTCTGATTGGTCAGATGCCACAGGTAGTCATCGAGGGAGCCCCCCAGGTCGGTCATCAGGATCTGGGCGATGGCCTCGGGCGCCTGGCTGGCCTTGGCCTGCTGGGTGGACGACAGTGTGGTGCTGCGGGCGATGCCGTTGGTGGCGATGCCGTAGGGGTCGGCGATGACGCGGACATACGGCAAGGTCTCGGCCAGCACGGTGCCGTTCCGATCCGTCACAGTCCCCCGGTTGGCCGGCAGCACCTGCGGCTTGGTCGTCAGGTTGGCGATCGCCGTCGCGGCAGCGCCGTTCGCGTCGATGCCCTGAACCCACAGGGCCCTCACCGCCACCAAGCTGGTGAAGACGGCGACCGCGGTGAGCAGGGCTTTGATGCGACGGGCCGAGCTCGTCCGAACGTTGACTCTGGCCATCTCAGTTCCCCCCCGCCGACAGCGGTGCGGCCGTCTGGTCTTCTGTTGGGCTTACGTCGTCCGACGGACTCTGGTCGTCAGACGGCCTCTGGTCGCCGACGGTCGGTGCCGGGGTCGGCGTCGGCGTCGGGTAGAGCTTGATCGTGATGGGCGATGTCGTAGAGCTGGGGTCGGGTATCGACCGCGGCACGGCGTTGCCGGGCAGCGGCGTCGCGTCGCCGGTGATCGCCCCGGTGCCGAGATCCAAGAAGGCCACCTTGGTGTTCGGGCACATGCCGATGGCCGACGCCTGCTGGGCGAGGCTCGTGACAGAACCGACCCTGTCGACTTCGGCCCGCAGCGCCGAGACCTCGTCGCCCAGGGCTTTGGCCTGCGACTGGTCTTGGCGAAGCTCCGCCGAGCCCGACTGGATGTTGATGTTCAGCGCCAGCAGGCCAACCATGCCAACCACCATCACGCCCGCCAGCCCCAGCGCGAAGGGCACGTTGCCGAGGCGCTTGTTGCTCTTGACCGCCGTCAGCGGCACACCGCTCATTTTGCGTCCTCCCTAACTCTGGTGATGACACGCATGCGCGCCGATGCGGCGCGCGGGTTGATGGCCACCTCGTCCGGCGACGGACGGATGGCCTGGTCGCTCACTTGGGCGAAACGCGGCTGCAACGATTCCGGCACAACCGGCAGGCGGCGCGGCGCCTGCGACGTGGCAGCGGCCCGGAACCCCTGCTTGACAATGCGATCCTCCAGCGAATGGTACGAGATGACGGCCATCCGGCCGCCGACGCAGAGGCGCGCCAACGCCTTGGGCAAGGCTTTTGTGAGCGCCGCCAGCTCATCGTTGGTGGCGATGCGAAGCGCCTGGAAGACGCGCTTGGCCGGGTGTCCGCCGCTGCCGTACCGCACAGCCGCCGGCATGGCCGCCGTCACCACTGCGGCCAGCTGACCGGTGGTTAGGATAGGGGCTTGTTGGCGCGCCGCCACGATCGCCTGCGCGACGCGCAAGGCGTGCGGCTCCTCGCCGAAGTCTCGGATCACCCGGGCCAGGTCGGTGTCCGGCCAGGTGTTGACGATGTCGGCAGCGGTGACGGCCGTCCGGTCGTCCATCCGCATGTCGAGAGGTCCGTCCTGCGTGTAGGCGAAGCCGCGGCCAGCCTCGTCAATCTGCAAGCTGGACAAGCCGAGGTCGAACAGTATGGCCTGGACGCGGTCGATGCCGGCATCGTCCAAGACGGCACCGAGATCGTCGAACCGGGCCTGCACCAGGGTGACGTCGAACCCCGCCAACCGGTCGCCCGCCAGCGCCAACGCCTCGCCGTCGCGGTCGATGCCAACCAGCGAAGTGCCCGGACAGGCCTCCAGCAAAGCCGCGGAGTGACCGCCAAGGCCCACGGTGGCGTCGAGCATGGCGCAACCGGCGCCCAACACCGGTTGCAAGGCGTCCAAAACCTCCGCCAGTAACACTGGCGTATGCGTGGGTTGCGCCATGACCGCCACCATCGCCTCCTTGTTCTGCCTCACGCCGCCCTTCCCGCCCAACACCGGGGAAGTGATGTTGGGAGGGCCGGCGACGTCAGACCCCGATCTCTCCGTTCAGCTCGGCGAAGGGAGAGGTCTGCTCTTGTTCGTATTGCTCCCATAGTTCCGGATTCCACAGCTCGACATGATCGATGGCCCCCGTCACCACCAGATCCCTGTCGAGGTTGGCCCAGGACCGCAGATTGGCCGGGATGCTGACCCGTCCCTGCTTGTCGGGCGCCGAGTCGCTGGCACCGGCACCCAGCATGCGCTTGTAGTCCCGAACCTGCTTGATGGTGCCCGGGGCGGTCACCTTTTCGATCATCCCGACGAAGGCGTCCGTGGTGTAGATGGCCAGGCATCGCTCCTGCCCGCGCACCACAACCAGACCAGTCGCCAGCTCGTCCCGGAATTTCGGCGGCAGGAAGAAGCGGCCTTTCTCGTCGAACTTTGGTGTATAGGTACCCAAGAACACGATGTCCACCTCCTCCACAAGCTATCCCGGGGTCGCCTCCTGCGATCCCATTTCATCCACCATACCCCCAAACACACCACCTTGCCACATTGGAAACACGTCAATGCGTATTTGTGTGTCTACTTAAGACGAGACATTTCTGGTGGCACGAAGCCGCCGAAGCCCAGGTCGGCCAGTTTTTGGCGGACAATCTGGCAGCCCGCGTCCAAGCTGGCGGCGTCGGCGGGTTTGGCGTTCGCGAAGCTCATGCCCCCCTGATCAGCCAGGGAAAAGACGTGCAGATGCAGATGCGGCACGTCGAAACCGGCCACCATCATGACGGCCCTCGTGCCAGGGAACCCGGCCTGCTGCGCCAAACCGATGCGCTTGGCGACCACCATCAGGTGAGCCACCAGATCGTCGGGCGCATCCACGAACGCACCGATTTCCTGACGGGGGACGACCAGCATGTGGCCCGCGATGATCGGTTCGATGGTCGAAAACACCACGCACTGGTCGTCGGCGTAGGCGAAGCGTCCCGGTATCTGGCCGGCAATGATCAGTGAAAAGACACTGGGCATCAGTTACGCCGATCCGATGTCTCACCGACGTTGCTGGCCTGCGTGTCATCGGTGTGTTTCGGGCGGATCATGGCGACCGCCACGCCGGCGAACATGACCAGGAAACCAAGCACCGAGATGGGAAACTTGACCAGCATGCCCACGATCAACAAGGCCAGCCCGACCACGAAGCAGGCTATGACGATTGCCCACCGGCGGGGTGTCGGCGATTCCGAGTGTGTCTCCAGCTTGCGCGCGAGATCCGGATCCTCGGCGCGCAAGGACTCCTCCAGTTGGTCCAGCAACCGCTGTTCGTCAGCCGACAATGCCATGAGTACAGACTACTCGCAACCGCAACGCTCGTCATCGCGGTACACTTGTAGGTCGGGCATTTGCGGGGCTCGCTTATTGCCCTTTGGACCTTTTTCGAAGTGAGGCACAGTGAGCGGATCGGCGGCTACCCGGCTGACGCACGAGTTGGCAGCAGAGCAGACCATCATCGACAACGCCTACCGGTGTTTGCGTGACGCCGTCTCGTCAGCGCGTGAGATCGACGAGGAATCTCACCGGCTATTCACAACCGATCGGGGCGATTGGCACAGGGAAGAAGACGGCACCGCGCTGTATGAGCGCGACGCCTTCGCCTTCCAGGCGGCCAAACGTCTGGCGGTGCTGGAGGCCGAGCATGAGGGGCTGGTGTTCGGACGTCTTGATCTCACCGACGGGGAAACGCGCCACATCGGCAGGCTGGGAGTGCGTTCGGCGGACTTCGAACCGCTGGTGATCGACTGGCGGGCGCCGGCCAGCGAACCCTTCTACCGGGCAACCTTTGCCGACCCCATGCGTGTGACCCGGCGCCGCGTCATCCAATGCGCGGGCGAGAAAGTCATCGGCATTGAGGACGATCTGTTGGACGCCGACAACGCCGGGAACCTGGCGGTGCTGGGCGAAGGCGCCCTGCTGGCGGCCCTGACGAGGGCGCGGGGAGACACCATGCACGACATCGTCGCGACCATCCAGGCCGAACAGGACGAGGCGATCCGGGCACCTTACCAGGGCGTCACCATCATCTCGGGCGGCCCCGGTACAGGCAAGACGATCGTCGCCCTGCACCGCGCCGCCTACCTGCTCTACACATACCGGCGCCGCCTGGCGCAGGCCGGCGTGCTGATCGTCGGACCGTCCACCATTTTCATGCGCTACATCGAGCGGGTGCTGCCGGGGCTGGGCGAGGATTCCGTCACCCTGAAGGCGCTTGGGCAGGTGGCTGGCGACGTCATCGACGCCGAGGCCAACCGATATGACGACGCCGACACCGCCGCGCTGAAAGGCAGCCTGCGGCTGTTGCCGGTGCTGCGCCGTCTGGTCGCCGAACCGCTGGCCCAGCCGGAAGAGGCCCAGACGTTGTCGGTGTCAATCAAGGGCATTATCTTGACGATTCGCCCCGATCAGCTCTTCGACATCCGGCGTCACGTGCTGGCCTCACAAAAGTCCAACCGGGGGCTCAAGGCCGCTGTGGCGTTGGTCCTGGAGGCGCTTTGGCAGCAGGCCCCCGAAGACATCACCGACAGCCTGGACTTCGACTCCTTCACCGACAACGTCACCGGCCAGGCCCGCTGGCAGATGTTTTTGCAGGCCTGGTGGCCAATCCTGGACGCCGAGCAGGTGCTGGCCCGGCTGGCGTCACCCCCGCTGCTGGCCCGAGTGGCCGAGGGCGTGCTGAGTAAGGACGAGCAGGCGCTGCTGGCGACCAGCTTGGCCCACGCCGCCGGTTACGCGCCGGGGTTGGGGCTGCCCCACCCGAACTGGACCATCGCCGACATGGCGCTGCTGGACGAACTGGTCGCCCTGATCGGTCCGGCGCCGATCACGGACGTCCGCGAACCGGACGTCTTCATCGAGGGCGGCGACGACGTCGAGGAATTGGTCACCACCGCCGACCTGCTGACCGACAAGCGCGAGGTGGACGCCGAGGCCGACCCGGAGGAGACCTTCGGCCACATCCTCGTGGACGAGTCGCAAGACGTCACGCCCATGCAGTGGCGGATGCTGCGCCGCCGCGGGCCCCAGGCGTCGTGGACGATCGTCGGCGACCCGGCCCAAAGCTCCTTTCCCGACCCCGAGCAGTCGGCCGCCGCCATTGAATCGCTGATCGGGCACGCCCCGTCCCGCCAGTTCCGCCTGGCCACCAACTACCGCAGCCCCAGCGAGGTGTTCGCCCTGGCCAGTGCCTACATCATTGCCCATGAGCCGGGCGCCGACCTGCCTTTGGCGATCAGGGAAACCGGCGTCATGCCGAGCCTGCGTGTCGTGGCCGAAGGCTCGCTGGACGATGGGTTGCGCGGGATTGTTGACGAATTGCTGCCCCAATGCGACGGCACGCTGGGCATCATCGTCCCGGCGGGCCGGTTCGCGGCCATTGCCCGCCTGCCTTGGCCGGAGCCCGTCAGCGTCGTCACGGCGCTCGACGCCAAAGGCATGGAGTACGACGACGTCATCGTCGTGGCGCCCGACGAGATAGTGGCGACAACAGCCGGCGGGCCGCACCCGCTTTACGTCGCGCTGACGCGCCCCACCCAGCGGCTGGTCACCGTTGATCTCGACGGGCCAGGAGCGTGGCGAGAATCTCTCGGGTGACCCCCGACCGGTTCTGCGTGAAGAAATGCAGCCCGGGCGCACCGAGATCCAACAACCGCTCGGCCAGGCTCACACCGATCTGGGCACCCTCGTCACGAACGGCCAACGGGTCGGTGCCCGCCTGCTCCAGCCTGGAGGTGACGGCCGCCGGCAGCGGCGCCCCCGACAACTGCGCGAACCGTTCCACCTGGGCCAGGTTCGTGATCGGCATCAGGCCGGCCACTATCGGCATCGTCACGCCGCCATGCCTTGACCGGGCCACCAGGTCCTGATAGCGGCGCGGGTCGAAGAACAGTTGGGTGATGGCGAAGGACGCCCCGGCGCTCTGCTTGTCGGCCAGTATCTGGGCGTCCAGGTCGAAGCCGCCGCCCGGGTGACCGTCCGGGAAGGCACCAACCCCCACCTCGAAGCCCCGGCTGCGCACGAAGGCCACCAGCTCAGTGGCGTTGGCCAGTCCCCCGGGCACCGGTTGCCAGGGTTTTGACGGCCCGCCCGGTGCGTCGCCGCGAATCGCCAGGATGGTGCGGACCCCCGCGCCCGCATAGTCGTCGAGCGCGGCTTTCAACTGATCGGTGGTCTGGCCGGTGCAGGTCAGGTGGCCGACGATGCGGAAGTGTGACTGGGCCGCCAGCCGCTTGACCGCCTGGATGGTGCGCTCCCGCGACGAGCCGGACGCCCCGTAGGTGACGGAAACGAAGTCGGGTGCCAGCGGCTGCAGGCGCTCGGCGGTGACCACCAACTGGTCGAGCCCGGCGGCGTCCTTTGGCGGAAAGAACTCGAAGGAGAAGGTCGGACGCTCCCCCGTCAGCAGCTCTGCGATCGTCGATTCCACAGCAATACTCTAACAACCCCCTCTGTTTTAAGCTTGACTGGTGATCTTTGACCCGGACGACCCCCTCAACCAGACCTTCCGCGACGCCGTCGCCCACACCTTGAGCGACGCCCTGGTTGACGCCCGGGCCGATATCGCCGGCTTCGACGCGGCGCTTGGCCCGCTGATCGACCTGGTGATACCGCTGGCGCTTGGGGGCAAGCACTTCCGCCCGGCGTTCCTCTGGTGGGCGCACGTCGGCGTGGCTGGCGAGCCGGCCGACCCCGCGCCACTGCTGCGGTTGGCGTCCAGCCTTGACCTGATCCACGCCGGCTTGCTGGCACACGACGATTTGATCGACGACGCCGCCACCCGCCGGGGAAAACCCAGCGTCCATGCGGGCGCGTCCCGCCTGTCGGATCCGCCCAATCAGGCGCTCGGTGCGGCGGCCGCCATCGTCGGCGGCCTGCTGTTGATCCAGTGGGGCGAGCGGCTGGCGCAACAATCGGGCCTGCTGACGCCGAAGGCTCAAAAGGGGCTGGACGACTTGCTGAACCGCGTTCTGGCCGGGCAACTGGCGGACGCCTGGGCCAGCGCCGGGGGCGATCTGACCGGCCCCGGCGGGGAACGTCCGCTCAGCGCCGCCGAAAAGGTGGCCGAGATCGACGACCTCAAGGCGGCCAGCTACACGGTCGTCGGCCCCGTCACCTTGGGTGCCCTGGCCGGGCGTGCCGACGCCCAGCAGTTGGCGGGGTTGGATCGCTTTGCCTGGCCGGTGGGCCGGGCCTTCCAGGCCCGCGACGACGTGCTGGCCGTCTTCGGCGACGAGGCCCGCACCGGCAAGCCGTCCGGCAACGACCTGCGACAAGGCAAGGTGACGGCACTCGTCGGCAGCGCCTTGACCATGGCCGACGCGGCCGGGCTGGCGACGCTTCACGCGGTCATCGGCGACATCGACGCCAGCGACGAGAGCGTGGCGCGGGCTCGCGACGTCATTGCGTCATGTGGGGCGTTGAGCGCCGTCGAGCGGGCGATCGCCGCGGACATCGATCAGGGCGTGCGGGCACTGGACGAGGCCGGCCTGGCCCCGGTCGGGCGGGCCGGTTTGGTCGCTTTGGCCCGGGCTGCCGCCGACCGCGACAGCTAGCCTTGCCAGCCTTTGGCGATGACATCGGCCTCTGGATTGTCCTTTAGCCAAGCCGCCGACAGCTGCTTCCCCGCCTTGTTCATGGCTTTCCGCAGGCGCTCGGGCACCCGGCCGATGTCCCGATGCCACCACGCCATCGCCCCAACTCGCCAGGCCAGGCGCATCGCGCCCGCCGCGATGGCGGACTGGGCGGCATGCTTTTCGTCGACGACGGCGAACCACACCTTGGAGTCCGACTCATCGGGTGGCGCCAATCGCACCGCCCCGGCCACCATTTCGGCCCGGTCGTCATCGGAGGTGCCATCGATGAGCGCGAAATCGAACGCCCCATTGGCCAGATCGTGCCCCAGCGCCACACTGTCGAGCGCCGGACCCGAGCACCAGGCGCCGTGCAAGGCCCACTGATGCGGCCAGCCGGGGGTGGGCGACGACTCGACGACGAAGTCCGGCTGCAAAGACTGCGCCAATGCCCGTCCCGCCTCGTCCTTCGACACGTCGATGCCGTAAAGACGCCCCGGCTTGGCGACATCCCAAACCCTTTTCAAAGACACGACAGCGGCATCGGTCCAGCCGTCTTCCGGCGGCATGGCCAAAACCGCCCCACACTGTGGCGTCAAAGCCCCCACCACGTCGCGCCAGTCATCGTCGTCTTCAACTTCCAGCAAAGCCATCTGCCGCACGCTCGCCATGCGCTCTGGCAGGCCCAAAAGCACTGTCATGTGATCCAGGCTAGCACCACGGCCTCACGCGGAATAACGGCATCAGCGAATATACTGGCCGTATGGCCGCCGCATCTGATCCGCTGGTCGGCGATGTTGTTGACGGCCGGTACGAAATCATCAGCCGAGCCGGCCGCGGCGGCATGGCGACCGTCTACCGGGCCTTGGACCGGCGTCTTGACCGCATTGTCGCGGTGAAGATCATGCGTGACGATCTGGATGACGACCCCGAGTTTGCCAAGCGTTTCGACTCCGAGGCACGCGCCGTCGCCAACCTGTCGAGCGCCCACATCGTGTCGGTTTTCGACCAGGGCGTCGACCGGGGACGTCCCTACATCGTCATGGAGTACATCGAAGGCACCAACCTGAAGGCCGTGCTGGTGCAGCAGGGCGCCCTGCCGCCAGATAAGGCGGTCCGCCTGCTGGAAGACATCGTCAGCGGGGTGGCCGTCGCCCACGCCGCCGGCATCGTGCACCGCGACATCAAGCCCGAAAACGTGCTCATCTCGCGCAGCGGGGATGTCAAGGTGACGGATTTCGGTTTGGCCCGCCAGTCGGACGCGCCCACGATGACCGTGGCCGACGGGGTGCTGGGGTCGCTGAGCTACGTCTCGCCCGAACGCTTGTTGCATCAGGCACCCGTCGACTTCCGCTCCGATGTCTACTCCATCGGTGTGGTGGCATTCGAGATGCTGACCGGGCACAAGCCCTTCACCGGGGACACTGCCGAAATCGTCGCCCAACACCTCAATGCGGACGTTCCGGCGCCGTCCACCATCGTCTGGGGCATACCGCCCTGGCTGGACGCCCTGGTGACGGCCTGCGGCAGGCGCAACGCCGACGCCCGCCCGGCCGATGCCGGTGAGTTGCTGACACGAATCCGTCGCGGACAGGCCGCCACGCTTTACGGCAACGGCCACGAGCCGGCGTTGGTGGCGTCGATGACCGAACCGTCCGGTTCGATGGCGGCGGTGCCACCACGATTCCCGCCCGTGGCCCATGAAGACACTCCCCCGCTGGCCAGCGATTCCGGCCCGGCCGATCGGGTGCCCGCGGTCCGGCAGGTCTTTAAGCGGCGACGCATTTTCGCCGCCATTCTGGCCGCGGTCATCGTGTTGGGCGTGGTGATCGGCGGTTGGTGGCTGTTCTCCGGCCGCTTCACGACAATGCCCGACATCGTCAGCCAAACCACGGACGCCGCCACCGGCCTGGTCGAAGCCGCCAACTTGACGCTGTCGACCGAGGGCGCCTTCTCGGAGGACGTCCCGGCCGGCGTCGTCATCTCATCCACCCCGAAGGCCGGCGCCAAAGTGCCCCGCCACTCCACGGTGCACGCCGTCGTCTCGCTGGGCGCCGAGCGATACACGGTGCCGACGTTGGTGGGCACATCCCAGGCCGACGCCGAGGCGGCCATCGGCAACAACCACCTGACGCTGGGGGCGGTCACCCAGGACTATTCCGACACGGTGCCGGCCGGGTCGGTCATCAGCTCGAACCCCGCCGAGGGCGAATCCGTGCCGCCGAACACCCCCGTCGACCTGGTCATCTCCCAGGGGCCGCAGCCGATCACCGTGCCCGACCTGACCGGCCAGTCACAGCAGGGTGCCACCGACACCCTCACCGGTCTCGGCTTGACCCCTTCAACCGCGCAGGCGAACTCGTGCACCGTCCACGCCGGTAACGTGATTTCGCAGGACCCGGCATCCAGCGCCGACAATCCGGTGACGCTGCACAAGGGTGACACGGTGACGCTGACCATCTCGCAGGGTCCGGCCTTCGTGACGATACCGGGGAACGTCATCGGGATGAAGTCAGCCGACGCCCAACAGGCGCTGCAAAACCTGGGGCTGACCGTATCGTTCAACTACACGAGCCCAGATGTCATCCGTCAAGACGTTGTCACGGCCGTCACCCCCGCGGCAGGCACCAGCGTGACAGCCTGCGGCACCAAGGTGACTCTCGACATCGCCTAACTTGATGTCAGTGCGCTTCGATAGGGTTGATGCCATGAGAGTTGGTGTCTATGTCGACGGGTACAACCTGTACTACGGCGGTCGCGGCCTTTGCGGGCGGAGCACGCCTGGTTGGCGCTGGCTCGATTTGCGATCGCTGGCGCTTGACGTCATCGCCAGCCGATCGCTTTGGGGGTCGCCAGCGTCGTTGACGGTCACCTACTGCACAGCTCGGCGCAGCGGGGCGGACAACCCACAGGGTCAGCATGAGCAGGATGTCTATCTGCGTGCACTTCAACAGTCGGGGTCGGTTGACGTCTTCTCGTACGGCAATTACGTCAACCGGGTGGCGACCTCCCCGTTGGCCGTCCTCGGCCCACATGGGAGGCCAGTGCTCACGCATGCCGATTGGCCGCTGATGGTCCAAGATGCCACAGGAGCTGACGTCCCCGATGCCCGCTACATGGCGTCAGTGGCCCGTCGTGAGGAGAAAGGCTCGGATGTCAACGTCGCCTCACATCTGCTGATCGACGTGCTGACTGGCGTGGTGGATGCCGCCGTGGTCGTCAGCAACGACTCCGATCTGGCCTATCCGGTGGCGTTTGCCCGTCAGCGAGTTCACGTCGGTCTGATCAACCCGACCAAGGGTGTGAGGTCTGGTAAGTTGCAGGGTTTGCCCCAAGAGGGTGCGGGAAACCATTGGTGGTACAGGCTGACGCCAGCCGACTTCGCGCACAACCAGTTTCCGCCGACAGTCACTGGGAAGACATGTCGCCCACAAGGGTGGTGAACAGCCCGAGTCTGCTATAGTTGATACATACCACCCGGTTCCCTTTGGGGCCGGGTCTTCTCTTTCCGACCGAGGAGAAGCTGACGCCACCATGGCGATGAACGGAATGCGTCGCGGGCCTGCCACAATGGAGGTATGGCGGTCAAGCAATGCTCCTGGGGCGGCTGCACAGCCATAGCTGCCTACGGCACGCAGACGAAACCAGCCTGGTGTGACGAGCACATCACAGCGATCCTGCGACAAGGCGGCCTCCTGCCGCTCGAGCCATTCGTCAGCCCGAAGGCCTACCGCCTGACACGGTGCCTGACATGCGGGTGCGAGGCGCATTACCGATTCGAATACACGATAGAGAAGAACGCGACCGGAGAGGCCACGTGCCGGGCTTGCTTCTGGCGGGCATGGCCAGGACGCCAGAGCTTGCTTGAGCCCAGGGCTGACATGGATACCGTGCGAGCTCGTGCACATTCTCATGGTTACGACATCCTCGACTCCCTGACTCCCGAAAACGACTTGTTTCGGGTTCGCTGTCAGTACTGTGGGAGGATCAGCGTGGAGCGCTGTGAGGACATGGGTTGGGAGTGCAGCTGTCATGCAAACCCAAAGCGGACCACAAAAGCAACATCAACAAGGCTGCTGCGCGAGTCTGATTCAGAGTGCCTGAGTTGGTGGGATCACGAGCGCAATTCAGAGGAGTCACTGGCCACCGCAACTGAGCGTGCTCGCCGTGTCGTGGCGTGGCGTTGTCCTGTGTGCGGGCTACACTTTGAGGCTCCTGTCTACACGATGTCTGAAAAGCCCCGGTGTCCCGGATGCGCAGCACGCGTCCACTACCTATGGGACATCCAGTGGGATCTGGCTAAGCACACCCCTGTCGCCACCGTTCCTGAATTGATGATGCGGTGGGTAGACGACAGAGATCCCCGTCTGGTGATGCTTGCCAGTGGTGAGCTCTGTCGATTTCGATGTGAGAATGGCCACCTTCCCCTGGTGACGCCCTCCAGCTTTCTCAGCGGTGGTTGTCCAATCTGCCGGGGGCAAGCGTCGCGGTCAGCGAACACTAAGAAGCGGCAGGCTGCAATGGCAAGGAACTCGCACATTGAGGGTTTGACTCTGCCTCCAGAACTCGTGGAGCAGTGGCATCCCACCAAGAACGGCCTTCTCCAGCCTTCCGATGTGCCACCCACTTCACGACGAATGGTGTGGTGGCGAGATCCGAACTGCGGCCACGAATGGCAGGACTCTCCGGCTGAGCGCGACAAGCGACCGCGATTTCGTTGTCCAGTGTGCCGCACTATTCTCGATTCCCTTGCGTACAACTACCCAACTCTTGCATCTGAGTGGTCGGCCAAGAATCCGATGACGCCGTGGCAAGTTCGCCCAAGTGGAGCGCTGCTATTCGTTCCGGAATGGGTGTGTTCGACCGACTCGACACATCGGTGGGCGGCTCCGACTGCGCTGCGGATACACGGGTCTGACTGCCCGATGTGCCGAGACTCGGGCAAGTCTCGAATTGAACTGGCGTATTTCTCGGCGCTTCGTGATCAGCTGCTTGGCGAAGCCTTTTCTGGACTGGTCATGCGAGATCCCGCATTCTCGCGCAGGTCGTCATGGGTTCCTGACGTAACGGTTGTATTGAACGATGGCCGAACACTCTTGGTTGAGTATGACGGCGGCTACTGGCATGCGGATAAGGCAGAGGTTGACCTTGCCAAGTCACTGGACCTGCTGGCTGCGGGTGCATTAGTCGTCCGTCTCAGGGAGGCCCCACTGCCATCACTTGGTCTACTTGACCCCCACTACCTTGAACTGACGGTGTACTCGGGGCTGGCTGAGACTGATCGTATCGTCGCGGCAATTCGCGACTGGTGCAACCCGTGATCCGGCTGTGGTCAAGAGCGCCTAACCGAGCAGCTTGCCCAGGATTTCGCCGGCCTGGCGCATGCCGCCGCCCAGGGACTTGCGCTTCAACCGGGCGCGGTTCTCGATCTCCACGCCCGCCGTTTGCACCAGGAACCCGGCCGGCGGGGCGATCAGGGCCTCAATGACGGCGGCGCTGGCCAAGCCTGTGCCGCCGGATGACCACGTCCGGCTCGTGATGCCGTGCAGGTTGGCATGCGAGCCGTGCTCGGCGCGGACGATATGGGCCAGCTCGTCGCACAGTATTTCTTGGCCGCGCGGCACGTTCAGCCACACGCCGAGCAGATTCGACATGGTGCCGCTGGGGACGAACACGCCAGCCTCATGTCCCAGCAGGTCGGTCGCCTTCCCACACCCCCCAAGAAAACCACCCCGGCGGCTCCGCCGCCACCCTTCCAAAGGAGGGGTGGGATAGACTTAGTAACTGCGCATCGTCGTACTACCGTCCTCAAAATGACCTCGGCTTCACGGGCACCGATGGCGAAAAGCAGGAAAGAGGCAGAGGCAATGTCTGGTATTGATCCACGTCGCCCGATTGAGGAAGATCCAGTACTGCCCACACCGGCAGGCGACAGCCAGCACAAGCCGTGGTTTCGTCGGCGCATTAATGCGGGCCTGGGGTGGCCGCAGACGTGGCAAGCTTGGCTCATCGCCGTCGGGATTGTTGTGGTGATCGTGTTGATCGGGTTGGCCGTGAAAGGCCGGCTGTGACCTCCCCTGTGGTGACGTTGACCCATGTCACCTGTGGGTATCAGCGCACGCCCGTGTTGAAGGACGTCTCGCTCGCGTTGGGGGCGGGTTTTCACATCGTGATGGGGCCGAATGGCGCGGGCAAGACGACGCTTTTCCGGGTGATTGGTGGGGTGATCCTTCCCATGGCGGGCACGATCAGTCTGAGTGAGGGTGGCTCGATCGGCTATGTCATGCATCGCTCCGCGTTGTCGCCGCGATTGACCGTGCGCCAAAACCTGGAGTATTGGGCCAAGTTCTTCGGCGGTGGTGTCGGGGCTCGTGTCGATGAGGTGATGGCATACACGGCGATGGCGAATCAGGCCGACAAGAAGACATCCGATGTCAGCCGCGGCCAGGCGCAACGGTTGGCGGTTGCCCGGGCGTTGCTGCCCAAGCCGGACGTGCTGCTGCTCGACGAGCCGCTGTCCGGGGTTGATCCGTCGGGGACGGAAAAGCTGCTCCAGCTTTTCCAGGCGTTGGGCGAGGCGGGCACGTGCGTCATCGTCTCCACCC
>Ga0123354_10008276_pt1 | contig 15796 bp, 4 predicted proteins | sample TergutLab28metaG_2_FD_97872 | JGI IMG/M metagenome (GOLD analysis project Ga0123354, IMG submission 97872) | Labiotermes labralis P4 segment gut microbial communities from Petit-Saut dam, French Guiana - Lab288 P4 | ecosystem: Host-associated > Arthropoda: Insects > Digestive system > Gut ...
AACTTGATGCACAAAATTTGTTTCACAATAAGTTTTATTTCATGCCTCTACATGTTTCGAGCACATGTGCTCATCATCAGGAGGTCAAAATTGCATTACACAGCCTCTGGTATCATCACACACATATAGGTGGTCGTCTCGTGCACACGCCTCTACATGTTTCTAGCACATGTGCTCGAAACATGTAGAGGCGTGAAATAAAACTTATAGTGAAACAAATTTTGTGCATCAAGTTGGTTAAATACTGAGATAAAAATCAGTTAATTCTGTTGAGGTGAGTAATCGCCGCTCGTCCTGAGGACCATACAGTAAACGTAAATAAACTACGAGGGCAAAATGCAGATATATTTAGTGTCAAATTACGTGTTGCATGTAGTGACAAGAGTGTTTTACAATTTTAATAAGAAATGTAATGAGGAAGGCTAACGCTGCCATACCCATTACGTTGATTTTGTGTCGCCCCTCCACTCACCCACATTATATCTGTGAGTAACTGTCGGAATTATGAATGAATCTCGATTACACTCACGCAAATTTTATCTCGTTTTACGAACACATTAATAGATACGATTTGTGTGTGTTTAGACCACTGGACCTAACATAGATATGACTGTGGGAATTTGAACCTTTCTGAGTAAAAATCAATATATATAAATGAATATATGCCTCAGAAACTTGCACAAAACAAATTGCTATGCGTGACAGCACAGCTAATGAAATCGCTCAATTAATCACATAGCTCCTCTATTTACATTGTACATCATTGATCAGTTTGGACTGGTATCTGTCCAGCGACAGAACAAACAGTAATGGTTCAACTGTGTTCAGAATTTGTTTCAGGGGAACGAGAAAACCTTAAAAGCTTTGTAGTGGCGTAAAGCTTCTGTCTAAAATTCACGATTATTTAATGAGCATTGAAGATAGCTCTGCTTGTAGCAGCATTTATTTTGTGCTAATGAAAAGATATTTCTCGGTTTCCGTTTCTGTAAGGCATAAACAAGAAACGCCCATTTATTCTTGTAGATGAACGAGAGACAGTGGGGAAAAAGTGTGTTGATGCACGCTTAAATTGTGAACTAAGCATTAGGAACATAGAAAGGCTAAGAAGAACATATATTAAATCTGGCTAATTAAAACATTTAAAAATTAGACATTAGTGCAGAAAACGTAACGGTGACACAATGAACGTTTCATGGACTGGTATTAACAAATTCGAATTGAAATCTAAATAAATTTTAATGATAACACAGAAATAAAAGTTAAGAATATTTAAACGATAACTGTCCCGATGTTTCCATTTCAATAGCTGACCTTATTCGTGATGATTGCAACGTACATAGACCGGTCTACTATGTTGCAATGCCTAGTGACAGTATCGCTCCAAACCAGTACATAACCAACTCGAAAGCAAGCAAGACTCTACAGAGGATTTCATTACCGTAAGTTATACAGTACCCAGTTTTAATTAATTTGAATTTGTTTATTTGTTGTTTATTTGAAGACGCTGTCAGAAACGAGCTTATGCAATGCATTCTATAATTAGCGTGGTTATTGAACACACACACACACAAACACATACGCACACACACACACACACACACACACACACACACACACATATATATATATATATATATATATAGCGTTCAATTAAAAATTATATCACATCTGTATTCTAATATTCTGAGGACATGTTTTCTTAAATATGGAAATATTGAATCGCCTTCATTCTTAATTCATCCCTGTCTTTACACTTTTCATATTGTAGAGGTCAACTCGTGTTTACTAGTACGCAAATTACAACATATTTTTTTTTTCAATTTTACAAAGTGTTGTGTTTTTTTTTGTTATAAGCCCACGTTTTTAATGACCTCATACAAAACGAGGTGAATATAAGACCTGATCCACGAAGTTAAATGGGAATTTGACAGCTGGAATATAGGCCTTTCTGCGTTCCTGATAAACTCATTAATCTAACATGGTAACTGTGTGTACTTCCTCCTTAGAACACCTAAATACTGTGTATTACACAAACTTTTAATTTATTTCTATTTGTGTAAATGTCAGGAGTGGTAGTTTCTGCAGATAGGACTACGAGGTAGCAGCAATCAACTGAAGTAAAGGGTAGCTACTCTTTAGTTGGAATAACACTTTCATCATCTGTCGGATCGAAACACAATGTGCATATTTAGAGGGACGGTAAATTCAAGGTGTCCGTCCAGAGATTCGGTGTGTAGTAATTGATGGGCGTAATAATGAACTGTGTAAACGGTGGCTAGATATGGGAAATGTCAAATTCCGCAGATGAAATTTCGGCTGGCTTGAAATCAGTGTTCAGTACACAGAATTACATCGATAACCTCGTTTGGATTACGAACAGCAGCATGGACATGTTATTTGCCATTGTGCTAGAGAATGTGTTCCTTCTAATGCTTTCTTAAAAGTGAAAAATTTTGGTTCTTTCCTGTTACAACGCTATAAACCCACCACTCCTGTTGTTAGTTAAAAAGGGTCCTGTTGCGTCAGAGACTATCGTAACGTCTGACCTAAACCCCCTCTCGTGCGGCAACACTCTGATGGGGTTATAACAGAAGAGGTCAAAAAGTTCAAATTACTATTTTTAAAAATGAATTTTATAATAATTCTTAAGGATTTGTGCTGCTTTTTTTCAATGTTGCTGTAATTCCTTTCATATTTTACACATTGTGTCGCAGTTCACCACATTAAAATATTTCATAATCATGGACCAATATTTCTGTTTACGCTAATTTGTATGCCAAGTAAATGCCTACTCTATACAAGTGGTATCGTAGACACGATTAATTTATTGGAAATGCTGATTTTCAAGAGATGTAAACTTCTGTCGGACAAACACAAACATGTCAGCAAGGATAATTTGTAAAAACTATTGTTGAATTACTCTTAATAAACACAGACAAATTAGCTGGGATTTTTTTTAGTATAAAAATCCGTTGCATAAAATTATTGTATCAAACTTTACGTTCATGTAACCGTAATCATAAATTTAATAATTTCATAATTTTCTGTTAATGAACGAAATGAAGCTTGGGAAGTGTAAATAAAATATCGCGAAAAGAGAAGACACTGGAAAGATGTTTTCGTTCGTCAGTGGCCTTCAGACGGTGCTACGCGAAGCAAAGCCTTTTCAAAGGAACCCGTGGCAACTTTCTGGTTACACAATTTTTTTTGTACGGAGTCCTTGAAAGGGTAAAAATTGTATTCTCGAAAAGGCACGAAGTTCTTTTCTTGTGCGTTACGCCAAAGTTATCACCGTCCTCTAAACTTAACGGCTCATGATATAGTGTTATATGCCACTTTCAGCTTAACCTTTCTCACAGTGAATTAGACTACTGGGAGCTTGTGCTGGAATTTCTTTTCGCTCTTAATATACTCCAGAAAACAGTCACATTTTTGTGGTACGTAATAAAAACGTCAATATTGTACACCCTTAGGAGATCCAGCACCACGCACGTCAGAAGAACGGTAAATGTTGTTCCTAACTCAGCAGATCTCAAGGTCGCTATTTTTATATTTATAAGCGCAGTAAAAATTAACCGTTCAAAATTCTAACGCTGAAGCAGTTTCTCCCATCGGCAACTCTCTCGGTTTATTGAAGGGGTTCTTCTTTCTAATTTCGGCAGAAAAGCCGAATAATTGACAGTGTGTTCGTGATTGACCTCCTTCATTTGCCACCATCCTACTGTTGACAGTACGCAGTATGAGATGCGTACAGCATATTAAAACAAACAGAGCGATATTGTGGAAGTCAGACACACGGAGTCACGGCAATTTATATGCCAAATTCTCTTGGATGCTTTTCCGTACCATCTATTTACGTTTAAGTTTGCTATAATGGACATTTGGCCCCATAGAGACAATATCATTACCAAACGAACCCATCTTGACCTCTCATTACTGATGCCCGCGACGTCTGAAAGGTATACAAAAGCTTCATTTTTGACACTGGTACTTTTATGTTTATGGTTCCGTGCATCGCTGATCTATATTAATTAATGTCCAACGAGATGGAACACAAAGACATTTATTTATTATGCAATTTCACTCTACATGTTTCGGGTACAAACTCCATCGTGGCCAAACTAGCCTGGCCACGTTGGAGGGAGGTAGCTGCACAAAAAATATGACCAGTACTGGAGGCTGTTATTACAATTTTGTTTACTGCTGATGATGGGTGTGGTTGACACCCGAAACATTTAGAGTGAACTTGCAGAATAATAAATAGACTGCTTTGTGTTGCATCCCGTTGGACAATTATTAATATAGATCAGTGATACTGTTTATTTACCGCCATGGTGTAACTGCACTGTCTTCTTGGTGAGATATACACAAGTCATGCTCGGAAGTATAGACCATGATGTCAGGGTTGTTTGACCGTGCATCTTCCTCATGAAATAAAGTTAAATGCCAACTTGATGCAACTAGGTAATTTTAGTGATGTATTCTTACCTCGATATGTTTCGGGTATATATGCCCATCATCAGGAGCATTAGATTTGAGTTGCTGCTTATGGTGTTCTGCACCGAGTTTTTGGATGGGTGGTGGTTTCGTGTGTACGGTGCGGATGGTGCCGTGCACCATCCGCACCGTACACACGAATTACGCTTCGGTTCTCAAGACCACCACCAATCCAGACACTCGGTGCAGAAAACCATATGCTGCAACTCAACATCTAATGCTCCTGATGATGGGCGTATGTACCCGAAACATATCGAGGTAAGAATACATCAATAAAATTACGTAGTTGCATCAAGTTGGCATTTCACTTTATTTCATATAGACCATGATTTACGATGGAAATACGTGTTATGTTTGAATATTATAAGAAAATGTTGACTGTAAACAAGGGTCCACTTAAAATTATATTTTATTATATCTTCCTTTATACGATTTTTGTATTTACATGCTCGAGGATGGCCTAAGTACAGGCCGAAACATGCAGCATACATGTAAAGGCACATTTTGAATTAAAATAAACCCGTGTTTTGTTCTTCGAAATGAGTGTAGTTTATGTGTGAAAATGATTTCCTTTTGCATCTTCCAGGATTGTCGCAACGTGATTTGTTCGGTCTTGTGGGAGAGACAATCTTTCTTCCATGTGATGTGGATACGGAAAAATGTGGAGACCTACACAGCATCAAATGGTATCGTGGATCTTCGCGGATCTTTGTCTTCAGCGAGATGGCCAGCATCTCTCGATCTGAGGGAGATTACACAGAACGGTGAGTAAGGGGCTATTCATGATCTGCATGTGGAGTCCATTGTTCAAAGTTCTGTTTGTACCACATCTTATAAATTCGCAAAGTAGCAATTAAATATACATATTTCTGTACATCCCGATTACGTACAAAAATTAACTAACTCCGAATGCATCCACCTTCGTAATTACCAGCACCAAGTTTCGGAAAAGAAAAGGCTAAATTCGAAGAAAATTCCAGATTGATCAACATGCCTCTGAAATGTACATATTGACAATTTCTATGGGTTATGGGTAAAAAAGTGAACAAACTCACCTACAGATTCTATACCGCACTCAATAGAACCAAAAGGTTTTACTCATATTTTTGTTTTGTGTTTCTTTCGTGTCCGATTTTGTTTATCGGAAATGAGTCACCATTACTGTGAGTTAGTAGTATCCAGACTAAACATTTCTAATTCCATAAGAGGGACTGAACGGATGTAAATGCGAAGATATAAATATCTAATTATCAAGTAACTTCGAAGTGTAAACTTAGGCCCGTGTCTTCATGTATCACCTGCTTTAACTTGCAGTTCATTCTGTATTTATTGAGTTAGTTTGGTTTTCAGAATGAACACCGACACCTATCCTACTTTTATTGGGGAAAAAAATTATAATTCTTAACATATGTGCAACAAGTCCCTTCGTTGTAGGAACCGAATTTTAAGAAAAATTTTGGAAGCCACACATTTGTTTATATAATTGTTTATATATAATTGTGTGCTCCATGACGATGAGCCAATAAGGCCTGAAACGTGTAGAAATTGTGTTTTATAACGTTATTGTAATTTTAATAAATTACATGCATTTGTTGGTTTGAAATGTAGTAATTTATTAGAATTATTGGTCCCGGAAGCACCAATAAACTAAAACTTGACCTTATGCTGAAAACCAAAACCTGCGCAACTAATTGTAATACTTTAAACAATTCGTATTTACTAGAACCATATTCCTGTTCATCTGGATGTAATAAAATGGATATATAAGCTTCAAATATAAGTAGAGGATTGACAGGTTTCAGAGTGTTCTACGAAGAGCGCTGAATAGTTGGAATATAATTGTTGACAAAGAAAATTATACATGGTGTCGTATTTAAATAGCGTACCGGCACCAGCTCCAATTCTGAAGGTACATTTTACTTGGTACAAAATTATAGCTTTCCAGAAATCTTTAATTTGATAAGTCTCCATGACTACAAAAACAAGACACTGATGGCGAAGACAAAGCTAAAATATCTTCACAAAGAGGATTTTTGAGATCCTTCTCTCTCTGCCGCGTGATATGTCTCTTATGCTTATCTGACTCGATTTTGTTTTGTAAGAGAAAATCGAATGATACAGAAAACTACGTTATGCAGTGGAGTTCTGTATGGTTGGATTTGGTGTACAATTTTTTGAATCCCTTTGTCTCGACACAATGAAACCCGACGGTAACATAAGCACAGAGAAAAGGGACTTTCGTAAAAATGGTTCAGAGGTGCGAGCCGCAGTGATTTTAGAGTTTCGACCTTGCTGTTTTTCTGTACATGTATAATGTGGCCTGGCTGCTCTGGATGAAGGGATGGATTTTATTAGTTTCTATTTGCAGCCTTACTTATAGTAATCGAAGGCAGTATCAATTATTTATTGTTATTAATCTGTCGTAATTTATTGACGTATTTCCTAACACGCTTTGTTAGCTATATAAAATCTCTAGCTTTTGATAAAGGAAATATTTATGTGCATATCGATATACATACTTTCAAAGTTTATTACTTACCAACTAATGCACAAGTGATTGTCTTAAAAACAATATTAAAATTTACATTAAAATAGCTTCTACATGTTTCGGTGCAGTCACACTGTTCGGGAGTAGACTGCAGTCTACACCGAACAGTACGATATTGCAGTCTACTCCCGAAAAGGGCAATATGCACACATCAACAAGGACACTACCAATATATGCAGCCACATCACCACTGATAATCATACACTAATTATACACAATGACTATTTTAACAAAGTGTAACTTTGTTAAAATAGTCAATGCGGTACCAGAAGATGGTGTGACTGCACTGAAACATGTCTTAGCTCCTTTAATGTAAAGTTTAATATTGTTTTTAAGAAAATTACTTGTGCATTAGTTGGTGAATAATAAGCTTTGACAATATCGAAATGCACGGTACGAATATAACAATTATACACGTACTTGTATATTTCATGTGATGACCTTTATTAGTGCAATTGCTGTTCGGTTTTAAGGCCTTTATTTGCAATGAATAAGACTCTTGGTAGTTGATTTAAGTGTTCACATAAGTCAGACTAGGCCTATATTGACTAGAGTGGACTTGTTACATAATTGCAGACATTTCGACAAATGAATTTTCAAGTTTCAGGTTTTTTTCTGCATGAAAATGTTTTAACTCTTCTCAGACATCTAGAGTGTGTGATTATTGAATGTATGGGCTTTGGCCATCGTCTCCTATTAAAGGTAATAATAAACATCAGTGAAACTCCTTTGTTTCGGGGAAAGGATCAGTCCTTGTTTTGAAACTCACATGATGAAGCCCTACTAAGTTCGGCGCTATAGACAGATCCAGAGTGGGAGTTTTGCCCGTTGGGCCCATCTGTGTAGGTTATCACCGAATATGGGACAGATCCTAACCACCATAGACTGCGTTGTAGTAATTTTAGGCGCCTGCCGTTAAGTCTTGAAAAGAATCTGGTAAAGCCAGCAAATACACATAATTGTGTGAATGTATGTTCTAATCATAGTGCACCTACTAGACGTTTCGGGCACTCATGTGGCAGTCTTCAGTGAGAAGATTTTAAATATCTCGATCTATCCACCTCTTGTAATGCACCTCCCTGACGATGGCTGCACGAGTGGCCGAAACACAAGAGAAGTGATTATGTTCATAATATACTGTCATGCACTTACGTGCGTTTGTTGGTTTTGTTACCGTATCTGCTTGATTCTGGAGATTTATGAAAATCCGTCGAGTAAATCCAAGGGTGTTAAAACCGGACAAATATGTCGGACACTTCACGTGATCACGTACATTTATATTGTTGACAGATATATGAAATATTTTGTAGGCCGACATCAGTAAAAGGGACGCCCTTCCTGCTTTTCTTTGGCAACGCGTAAGAGTTCTACATTGTTGATCGCGACTTATGTAGCTCAACGACACAAAGGGAGCTCATTGTTGCGTTTCAATGACAACAATATTTATTCGAATGCACCACGGCATTACATCATGTGCACAGTGCCTGTCTTGTTCGTTATTAATCCTAACAAGAGACGGTGAACAAAAGTCCATGAGTCGAATAATTCCAAATATGACGTGCTGTCGTCAGAATCTCGTATAACTAGACGAGAGCGTCGATTGTAGAATGGACTGAACTGACATTTGTGAACACGGTAATGCATCTCCATGTTAGAAAAGGTTGAAAACCTACTGAGCAGCCGAAATTCTCTCAGTTTCACATTACTACATGAAATAATTTGATATGTTTTATTTCGCCTTGTATAAATTCGTCAAAAAAAGTAAAGTGAAAGAATCGCAGCAAAACGTAATTGACTGTGACACACAGGAATAAGCACTTTGGAGAATGTGTCATTATTGCATAAATAAATGTACGTTTCCTTTTTGCCGTTACGCAAGGTACAGGTTAATATTTAGCCTAATGCTCCTGGCATCTTCATGGTCTTCTTCCTACCAGATATGACCTATCCTAGTCCCTGCAGAAGGCCGGTATATGCAACTCGCCGTATCTTAACAGAAAAAAGCAGACGTTACTTTGTAGAGTAAATATTAATTTTTAAGAGGACGCTGTCCATTTCAGAGATCGTGGCTCAGAGTTACACGTAAAGCGTATAGCTCTTACATCATATAGCTTTCGAAATCGTAAATTTAAAATCAGAAGTTACGTTTAGACATTTGAGATAAAACAGAATGACAGCCTCTGTGCCAGTAGTATGATCTGTAGTGTCCAGATCTTTTTGTTGTTTTCAGCTTTAGAAATTCAATCTCTCGTAATGAACCAAACTAAACAGCTTGGAAAATTTTTGTTTCCCAAAGTTTCGTCTGGCAAAAGAGAGAGAGAGAGAGAGAGAGAGAGAGAGAGAGAAGTGCCGGAAAAGATGTAGTAGAATAATCCGAGGAACTTCTTAGAACTTTTAGGAGTAATAAAATGATAGTATTTGAATTTCATTAGTTTATCCCCGTTATTGCTAAACGTGCCTGTCCAGAGGGTAAAGCTAACAGTCCTACCACTAGGCTTACACTGCTCTGGGCCAAAATTATAGTATAACTATAAATATAAATACATAATAAAGTCATACACAACTTGGCTTGTAACCCATTCAGGGAAAGTTCTAACTACTGGCAAGTCTCACTAGTAGAAGCTGGACGGATTATGTGTGTGCTCGATTGTTTGATCTACTGAATGCCATGACGTGATAACATATCAGTTATGTTAGATAATCTTTAATTCTTTACTGTATTTAGTGTAAGATTACGGGTTAAGGCGTCTTAATTCCATGTTTTGGAGTTTAAATAAGAAGAGAAACACGAAGATTAATCTACTAACCTCCTAAAGCATGCAGAAGAGAGAACAACAAGTAGGGGGTGGGGGGAGAAGGTGGAGAAAGGGGATTATTGAGAAGAAGGCGTACTGTGCTGCGTGGTAACTGATAGGAAATGTTGCAACTTCAAAGTCAGTGATAATACCCGTGTTTATGGAGAATTCTTGTTGATAATTTCGTTATTAAACTGAGGGCTTTATTCTGAATTGTCTGTACTTTCTTGGCATATCTCTCACGGGGGGACGGGGAAGTTTGCATGGAATGTCTATATATATATATTAATCAGACATTGTGTGTGTGTGTCTCTCTCTCTCTCTCTCTCTCTCTCTATATATATATATATATATATATATATATATTGTAGATAAAACTCTGTCCTTGCAAAGATATACACTATACCAGTGTTTCCAAAGCTTTATTTTTCGTGAAACCCTTTTGGCTTCGAAAAATAATCACTGATCTCCACATCCTTGCTCACGTAAATATGGAGTATCTGGAAGACAGATATCCAAAATTAAAAATTTAAACCTCAGAAATTTTCTTAAATACTACGAATACATACCGGTATTGTCGCTCGCTACGTGGGCATCGGAAGTTTCTTGATTGGATATTCTAACGACCACAGGAAATAGACACGTCGCCAACTAAAGCAGTTCCGTCAAAATTTTTAACAAAACGTTATTAATTTGATGTAAAAAATAATTAACCTCAGAGAAGCCAATACAGAATTATGGGACCCTCTGAGAATATTTTGGGAACCACAGCGCTATACGAACCGTAATGCAGACGTTGTGCAAACAAAGCAGGAGATGGTTCACGATATGTATCAGTTAGAGGAAAATATTCTTTAGCCGTTGAAGAACAATTTTAGATATAGATTCTACCCGACACGGAATAAACTCCGTCCGCTTTACAAAAACCGGTACTTTAATGCTGTCAGGGAAATAATCGCTGTTTTTTGTGTAAGTAAAATGAAAGACATCAATACCATGTGCTGGAATAAAGAAGAACTTGTTTGGCGCTTTCGCAAAATTGCGAAGTGCGAGTGATAGATAGATTCATCTGGTCTGTCTGCTCTTCTGCATGAGACGACTCGGCTCCCACTAAAAGAATTATAATGAAATTTGATATTTAAGTATTTTTCTACAATTTATCGAGAAAATCAAGCTTTTATTAAAACATTATCAGAATAGCGGTTTCTTTACTTGAAGACGTATGTGCGTTTATGATAATGTCTGGTTGAATTCTTGTTGAAATGAGAAATGTTTCGGAAAAAAAGTTGTAGAGAAAATCAAAACAAGTAATTGATAGTCAGTAAATTTTTTCCCGTAAGTCTTGCCGTCTCTGAACTAACGTGGGAAAATATGGTAGAGCCGGACAGGATAGAGCTGGAAGTATAATCAGCGCATGCGCTTCGCGTGATGGATAAACAAGCCTACAGACACACTCCTAGTGTATCACACTTATGACTTTTCCATAGCAACAATGGTTTTGCGAAAGCGCCTCTGTGGTTCGTTGACACGTACTTTGCCTCTCTTGTTAGTATTAATTCTGTTGGTACATACAAGAAGCATTCAAAAAGATCGGAAGGTGCGTTGAAACAATTTTTCGTCTTAAGTTACCTGACACAAACCTATGGGGCAATGGTTACGTTGGTCATAATTCTACATTCGATGTTCTTACGCACCGACTCGGAACGGACTTCCGAAATGTAACTGCGTAGCTCGATAGGTTTCAACACTTCAACAGAATGCTCTTATTCCGTCTTAAGGCCCAGCACATTCCTCCAAAATATTGACACTTATATGCCAAGCTACGTGGCGTCACACACTGGAAGAAAGAAAGAAAGAAAGAAAGAAAGAAATAATGAATGAATGAATGAATGAAAGTAAGAAAAAAGAAAGAATTATGAATGAATTATTGAAAGAATGAAAGTAAGAAAGAAACAAATAATGAATGAATGAATGAAATAAAGAAGTTTTCAACTATCATGCTTACTTAGGCCTTCAGTAATATAATCGGTATTAAAAAAAGTATGCCAGTTCACTCTTTCGACTGTCTGTTTTACGCATTAAATACAGGAAGACTGTCAGCTGGCCAACCCTATATGTGCTGTGCAAATAATCATGAGGGAAGATTATCCGTCCATTGAACTGCCCATAGATATAACATGAAAACTGGACGGATCGTATATTCATTTCCACATAGCGGCATATGCGACACATTCCTCTCGACCATGAAATCCGTCGGATTTTGTTCCATGTCGTGGACAGCTTAACGTTTACACCCTGTTATTTAGTGGTGACTCCAACTGTTGGTTGAGGGTGGGGAATGGTTTGTGTGTGTACATTTCAGGGCAACAGTGGGATTTTTTCGTTGTTGTTGTTGTTTTTGTTGTTGTGCAGAGATTAGCCTCAGAGTATTGGAAAGCTATCTCTGAATGCTCCTATTCTGTGCGCGTTATATGAAGCTGGCTGTTGCACTGTCGAGGCCCCTACTAATAAAGTCTGTCACAACTGTGTACTTTTCTCTAATATGGCTGAATTAGCCTGATATTTTACTAAATTCAAGCGGTAAAGTCCTTCATAGCTAACAGTCCCGCAGTTTTCAGGAAATTCTCCACGTATATAAAAATCGAAGATTTATTACGGTGCTCGAAGCAAGACTTTGTGGTCCGTAACCAGAAACATATGAATCCAGGCAACACAATCAAACGGATTTTCTTTAAGATTAATTATATTTTAATTCTCAAATCTATGCCTGGGTTTAACGTTTCATATGCCTTCCTTACCTCCGCCGTTTCCTTCGTCTCATGTAGAGTGTTGTCGCCATCGTAAGAATATCTGTTGGCGAGTGAAATTTCAGATCTTTACTAAGCAGCGTCTTCCAGCCTCCTCTTGCCTATACTGCCCAGGGTAAAATATTTTCCTGGGTACACAGTCTTTGGAGTCATGCCTTTACAGAATGCATGTATATCGGGAAGGTGTCTGTATTTTAGATGCATTGTGTGATCTCTTGCCCATAGCACGCCTTACAGTCTGTACCAGTTTTGAGCGTCACCGTGCATTTGATTACACACATGTCTCTATCATTTTACGGTATATGATTTTGCGCTGTCGAATGTTCTAGTCATTTCCAGCCTTCACTCATAATTAAAGGCTTTTGGGGGTTAACGTTTTGAGTTACACTGGCAACACATTTCTGTAACCGAAATTTGAATGTTCTTGAAGTGTTAGCAGTGTGAATATCGAAGTAACATAACCACTCTCGACCTTATCTTCCAATTTAAATGTGCCACTAAGGCACGTGTTTAACTCATGAATTTTTACCAAGAATACGAAAATATGCTTGTACTCTCCGTGGCTTGTTTCTACATTCAAATGATGGAAGAAGCGCCGGTCCCAGTGGCCGCGGTCTAAGGCGTAGGTCTACGGCCGCTCGCCTGCTGAGATCGTGGGTTCGAATCCCACCGGGGGCATGGATGCTTTCTGTTGTGAGTGTTGTGTGTTGTCAGGTAGAGGTCTCTGCGACGAGCTGATCACTCGTCCAGAGGAGTCCTACCGACTGTGATGCGTCGTTGTGTGTGCTCTATAAACCTCAAGAATTAGGAGGCCGTGACCCGCATTGGGCCGCGACGCCACAGGAAGAAAATGATGGAAGATTCAGGCTTCTCCGAAAGATTGGGAAACGTATCCCACTGCACTGTGCCACACATAACAAACGTCAAGCTGTGAAGACCTCACATCTCATAAACACAAGTATAAAGGAGTTCTACAAAAGAAGGTAAAAAACTTAGTGCCGAGGACTTTATTCTCGTTTCAGTGTATGCATGATACTTGGGTAGCAGATGGTACTTACAAAACAGACCTACACGTAATCACGATTAACATTTAAGCACCTGTAAAGCAGTTGCACCAACGCTTGCATCCAGACTTTGAAGAAATAGGTGTAAAGTGTTAAAAGACAGGAGGTGACGGCTTGCTTTTCGTCGACGTCTGTTGCAAGTCGCTTGTCAGCGCAAAAAGACAGAAGTGACTTCCAATCGACATTGTTACTCGTAACGGTGTTACGGCTAGGAGCTTATAGAACTTTTACTTTGGGGTCCTGACATCGCGCCCAGTGAGTTTAATAGGCCTTGTAGCACCTGCTTTGGGGTAAGTGTGTCTGCGTTTTGCTAACAGTATTTCTTTTTCTTGTGTTTCTAAAAGCCAAGGGTTAACGACAGCAACAATTTTGTCTTTATAACGTAGTCGTAGTGAGCTGCCTTTGAGTCAGAAAATTAAGTGTTCAGCTATTACAATTTTAGATGCGCTTCATGTTTAGAAGGTGAAAATTATGTTTCCTGATTTTCGCAATGCTCGTGAAGTCAAGTCGCAAATCTGTACCCTCTAGTTTCGCTGTGTCTGTCCGTTGTTCCGCTTCTAACACAGTCAGAAACGCTAAAAATGTGTGCAAGAAACTTGATGTTTCGACAATTTACTTCATCCAAAAATTCCAGTTGTAATTAGAATCGGACCACAATAACAGACAATTTAAATTACCTGGAAACCTATGCCATATTTATGTACTTGTTTGTCGTTAACTAAACACTGTAGGGAAGAAAACAGCTTTTTGGACAGACGTTGAGTATAGACACGAAGCAAACTTTTGTGTTTAAAAAATGGCTTGTTTTAACTTGTTATTATACAATAATGTGCCTGGGACTGTTAAAAGCACAAATTATCATTTATTTTCATAATCGATGTTCAAAACCAAGGATGGAGTTAATAACACCAACCGCACAGTCACGATGTTTGATGAAAAATTATGATAATTCAAATTTGTTTTCTTTTTACTTTTATATAGTTATTCTTATATCCGTTACGTGAAAAACCTAACTTCCCAATTAAAACTTACTCTGAAGTGCATTGATTAGCTGTGGGATCTTACCGGCTGGACATTTTGTGAAGTCGCCTTCTTCACCTAAATCACGAAACACGAGTATTTGCTTCGGTTTGTCAGACCAACCTTGAAGGTAATCGATATTTTCTTACCAAATCAGAAAATTAGAGGATGAGGAAGGATATATATACAAGAAAAGTTTTAAAAAACCTTGTTGTGTGAAAGTTAAAATTAAGATTGTAATCGATCTCCGATCATCTAGAAGTTCAGCACTGCGAGGTTTTATCCTTTTCCCTGGAATAAACTTTGTAGTAGTAGTACTACGTTTTAATCAAACAAGCTTGGTACTTAAGCACACTCGTGAACCATCCCCATTAGTCATCCGTTAGACCGGAGATCGCACATGGGATGCAACTTCGCGACCATCGGCCCACCCACACTTTTCATAGCCCCTGAGCCAGGAAGCTGGTGAGTATCTACAATTCCCACTCCGTCCTCAGCAAGGGATAGGCTACTATTTAAAACAAAATATTGGAATTAGAACAAGTACAACATTTTCTGTAAATAGTCATATTAGCACAGCTTTATCGATCTAGTTGGCGTAGAAATATAAGATATGTTTGTAAGGAATGAATTGAGTCAGATATATACCGTTAGATTAACCTAGTGTACAAAAATGTTACTGTAGGTCATGGCATTTACATTCCAGCCATTTATTTTGTCCATGACAAATTATTAGGTTACAGTTCATGCTACTCAAATCTTACAAGCGTAAACTGAAAATTAAACACATATTTACAAGTGCTACATATTCTTGCCTGTAAACGTGTTCGTAACAGTAGTTTCCCTTGTGTAAGCCATAACATTTTGTACGGATACATGGTATATGGTTCTGCACATTGTTAGCCATATCGCTAGATTGTTATTGGTCAGCTTCAGACCCCGGCCGCTTACCTACGAATTTTCCCCAAAAAGTAGTAATTGTATAATTGTGGTGGTGGTGGTGGTGGTGGTGGTGGTGGTGGTGGTGGTGGTGGTGGTGGTGGTGGTGGTGGTGGTGGTGGTGGT
>Ga0123354_10008277_pt1 | contig 15795 bp, 4 predicted proteins | sample TergutLab28metaG_2_FD_97872 | JGI IMG/M metagenome (GOLD analysis project Ga0123354, IMG submission 97872) | Labiotermes labralis P4 segment gut microbial communities from Petit-Saut dam, French Guiana - Lab288 P4 | ecosystem: Host-associated > Arthropoda: Insects > Digestive system > Gut ...
AATGTAGCTACATGTTTCAACCCCCTGGGGTCATCCTCAGGCTTATAAAATTTGAAACATACAAGGTACTTCTGAAGTAATTACCTGCGGGATCCCGCGGTATTACAGTAAGTCAGTTATAAAATATATGTTAAAAATGGTTAAAATACAGGTGAAAACACAACCGCATCAATCAACCTCACTTCCTGGAAATTCCACACGTCATCGCCAAAAAGACGTCGCACCAGCACTGATCTGTTTACTCGACAACACAAGAAGCCGCCTCCTATCACACGCCACTCAAGATCTGGGACAGCGCACCCACACCGTTGCTCGCTATAATAAGCACCACAGAGCGCCGCGTTAAAACCACGGACATCTGGATGACATCGAACATTTACCTCACAAGGACGTCACATCACCCAAACAGTCAGTTCGAGCTCCCTACAAACGAGGGCACACACCATTCACTTACGATAAAAGGCCTCTGATACATCGTGAGGTCCCCAATCCACGACCATAACATCATGGCACTTCCATAAGGTACACTAACAACAGTCACATGTATACAACATAGATCCACGTGTTCACCACGATTATAAGTTCTTCACCTGTATTTTAACCATTTTAACATATATTTTATAACTAACTTACTGTAATACCGCGGGATCCCGGAGGTAACTACTTCAGAAATACCTTGTACGTTTCAAATTTTATAAGCCAGAGGATGACCCCAAGGGGTTGAAACATATAGCTACATTAATTGTATATAACTTAACTTTACATCACATTGTTGTATAAGACGGACAATAAACAGCATTATAAATGTGTGGGCCCGGTAGTTCAGTCGGTATAGCGACTGACTACGGACTGGACGGTCCGGGATCGAATCCCAGTGGGCACGAGATTTTCCGCCCTTCCAGACCGGCCCTGGGTCCCATCCAGCTTCCTGAAAAATGGGTACAGGGTCTTTCCCGGGGTAAAGTGCGGCCGGGGCGTGCTGCTGACCACTCACCCCCTTCTAGTGCCGCGGTCATTGGGAGAGTAGAGCTATACCTCTACCCACCCTCTGGACCACACCGGGCCTGTAACGGGAACACTTTACCTTTTTTATTATCATAAATGTACATACGTCTTAAAGTGCCCGATATTCTTGTCAGATTTTAATAAAACTTGGATTTTCTCGAAAGATTACGGAAATATTCCCAAATACAAAATTTCTTGAAAATCCGTCCGAATTGTTCCTTGCGGACTGACGGACGGACGGACGGACGGACGGACAGGCAGACATGACGAAGCTAATAGTTGCTTTCCGTAATTTTACGAAAGCGTCTAATGAAAACGGGACTACTCAACTCAGCTCCGTCAATTTTCTGCCTTTTTTGAAATAGCACAGGTATTTTGATAAGTCCATTCTATTTAAATTATCGGATTATCTTGCCTTGTTCATATGAATAAACCTTAGGAAAGGGTTCGAATAAACGGAGCAATCTTAGCAATGTCCGTGAAATAGTACTAAACAGTCGTCGTTACACTGTCAGGTAGGTCATGTGCCATGGACTGGAAAGTCAACGGAATGTAAACACGGCCCAAAGTGAAGTCATAAAGTTCTCGAGTACGCTTGAACAGCCACCGTGTAGAACTTAATTCAGAATCCATGGATATACAGAAGAAACCCCGCAGAAACGTGGATGAATTTCTCACAAACGAAACACAATTATGTCTGCATCGTTTAAACTCTTACCGTCCGTCATAAGAGTGTATCAGCTACTCCGTACCAATTTGGAGGCAAGTCCAGCTGTTGACTAGGTCTCAGACTTTTTTATTTCCCTTGGTGTGGAACATGGTTCTCCACATTAGTTAACATTGACGTTCCTCTCGTATACAAATATTGACACTTTTTCGTTCAAAAATGCGATGACATTGCAGAAAACGTTAATATTTGAAGAGAACTTAATGGTGCACAATGGAGTTACCGAACTAGGCATTACACGTCTGATATCCCTGAGAGCCGTTAGTGATTCTGCTATTGGGTTCGGCTTGAAGGTACACAAGTATTTCAAAGAGAACGACTGCTTTGCAGAGGGAAAGTTGTGGATAATTTAGAAATAGGATTTAAAAGTTCTTTTCTTTAAGTCTCAAGAGTGAATGTATCCATCACAGATATGTGTAGCGAGCGTCACATGTTACTGGATAAACTGTAAGCTTACAAACCTTCCGCGGAAGAAACTAAAGTCTCACTAATGCATGGTCATGTAACGTGTAGGGTAAAGATTCTTGTCTTGAGGAATTCAGGAATTTTCTCGCCCGGCCATCGGCTGTATTGTGTAGGGGAAGATGGCCTGAATGATTGTTGTTTACTCTTGCGGAAACATGAAATATTTCTAAAATTTTTTGAAGTAATATTGTTTGTAAGTTACTTGTACTTTGTTCCTTTTCTGTTGACTGGCTTATCCTGTTGGCATCGCTGAAACACAGCCGGTGGACCTCAAGTATTATTCCCTGTTAAGGAGTGGATGTTTTGCAGTTATGATTTGGCACTAAAAACGTTAAGAAATATTTATGGCGTTATTTATAATTAAGCTTCCTTTTTACGAGAGTGTTCGCAGTTTACGACCACATTTGAAATATCGACGGACGAAGGCCGTTATGTTTTGCTCCTTAATTTTTACCGTCACTCAAGTGTCTGCTTCGTTGGCTGCGTTTTGCCTTCAGAGCTTATTCTGTGAGCTCATGTGCTGACACACGTACGAATTTGTCAGTGGTTCAAATGACTTTCAAGTGCAGAAAATCTTTATGATCGACGGACGTATTAGAAATTTTATTTGACAGCCTGACTTTCTGCCAAGAATTACTCTTAGTAAAAAACCGAAGTACCTCGACGCCTTTTTATGTTCGTATTATACATTTCTAACATGACTGTACGACGTATCGAACTACGGCCCCACAAGGATTGACAGGTGTTGACGTTTTATGCGGGACCTTAGCGATAATCAAACTGTGTTATTTTAAATTCAGTTTAGTTGATTCGCATTCGTGATATTTTCATCATGCTTAACGAATTAACGTATAAACAAGAATATCCCGGAGACTTGAAAAATTCATAAAGCGAAACCTGTAACACTGAAGAAATTAGCCCCGCATCATAAGTTCCTGCCTTATATTGGCCTACAGATTAGCTTGTCGGGGTTACTATTGTTTGCTTTCTCTTGTGGTTTTCACGATTTTTTAGCCATTTATTGGAGAGAATTATAGGTCTAAAATGTGTGCAGTTTGTGTTAGACAAGTTTAATGTGTTTTTATAATTGGAAGACCCAAAGATCCAAGCCTCGGAATTTGCACAGAGAAGCTAGAGACTTGAATGTTACATTTTCCATTCCATGCATTAAAAATCGGTTACTGCAATTCGAAGCAATGATTGTACACAATTTTTTAAAGCCACAGTATTACAACACAACAACTCCTACATATTTCGGGCCTCACTGGCCCGTCATCAGGGAGCGCACACATTTTTCCTGGTTCATTCAGTCAACAGTTTCTCAACTAACAACATTACATGCACGTGCAGTACCCTCGTAACTCAGCCGTTAATTCGCAACGCTCTAGTAATATCATAGCTGTGTCTCATAGTTGGTCATTTTATGACTATGTCACGTGCATTGGATGCAAAGAGAATGGCTCGAGATGATTCGAAAAGTCTTATATGTCTTTCTAGTGGTATTATTTTGAACCAGGCTTGGCACCGTGCAGATTTCAGATTTTCTGTGTGTAATCAAATGAAGGTCTTCTTTTGGATTCTGCACAGTGTTTTATGTAAGTGCCTCGGCGTTTCAGAGGAACAAACTACCTCCATATTTAGGTAGACAGAATTGGTTCAAGTGGTTGCTGAATTGATACTGACGAAGAAATGTACCAGTCACTAGCACAGTTCGACGGTGTTTGGCCAATAACAGATACTAAGGAGGGGAGAAGGTTAGGATGGTCTCGAGCCAGTTGGATTAAGGATTTCCTTGGACGGTGAATTTTTTCGGGCATCACCGGTGGGATATGTGGAAATAATGTGGCCGGATGCTGTAGCTTCTTCTGTGCCTGCGATTAAGATGCACTGGGTAGTGGTATACAACGAAACTTTCTTAATGATGGCAATACCATTACGTGCTTGGAGAAAGCCTGCTGCCTTCTTCGTTGTAAGGAAAGGATTAGGCCCGTCCACGATGCATTCAGCAAGAATTCGTCTTCCTGGTTCGTGTTGTGGTGCAACTTGATATTTTTTTTTTTTAACTGTCATCCTGTCCCTGCGTCTGGGCTTTCTGTTCAGGATATTGGAGTTAGAACGACCCGACGGCCGAGACGATTGTTTTCCGCCAAACCGATTCACGGCTTTGTACAGCCAAGTTGTGTTCCTTAAACTTTTTTCGATCGATGCACAGTTTGTCCCACGTACACTCCGCCTCATTCTCAGGGGATTCTGTACTCAAATGTGCCCCAGAATTGAAGACCCGGCTCGTCTTTGAAGAGAAGAAACAGCCTGGTGAATTTCCGGAGTTTACATCTGCTGTCTTGATGTTTTTCATCAGCACTCTGCTGATGCGGTTGGCAGTGTTTTGGATGAAGGGCAGAAAGGTTTCTGGCTTGCGGCAGCCTTACGGTTGTCTGATCAGCTGTGGCGACCGAAGGAGCCATCTGCTACTCTGAAAATATTTATATCAAAGAATGGCAAGCGACCATATTTTCTCGGTCACCATATCGAAGTGTATATTATCGTGTTGCCTGCTTAAAGTAGTGCAGGAAATATGACAGTCTTTCTGCTCCGTGTGGTTAGATTACGCACCTGCCTATCGGAACCACTCTCTAGATCCGATACGTAGACGGCTAGCTACAGTGTGTCCCAGACTGGGAACAGGTACCGTCAAGGGTGCGTGCGTGTGTGTGTGTGTGTGTGTGACAGAACACACGCTCGACCTTCTGCCACTATTGCGTTCTGTATGTCTTATATTCATATACGGAGAAATTATTCTTGCACCATACTCATATCTTTAGAACCTATAGTATAGAACAATAATATACATTACACAAGAAGCGTGTAAATTCTGAATCTGTTTCGTGTTTGTGGTTTGATCAGACATCTGAATGTTTCATGTCCAGTTTTGTGACTTCAGTAGTGAGTAGGATTTTGTCTAGAAGCTTTCCCTTTCTTCCTGTTACAACTCATTCACTTCAACCGAATGGACTTGCTCTGAAGTTACAGACAGAGGGCCATTAGATCTGAGATGCCGCTCTGTCAATTCAGCTCGTTAAGTAGATCGAAGTTTGTGGGTCCATGCGGTTAAATGTTGATTGATTGATGTGTTTTAAATAGATCCATCCTCTCTGATTATTCGTGACTCTGTAGGAAATAAGGAGAATGGTAAGTGAAAAGGATCTTGGATTCTCCTTTGAATTCAGATCCCGCTTTCGGCGTGCCTCTTTTATTTCCATCTTCTAGCGGATTATTGCCACAGCGTCTTCACTAGACTACTAGTGCTTCCTTCTTGTTCGGAGTAATTGTCCCCTCATCTTATAGGCTGCTAAGTAACACTTGGAGCTGAATCACGGTCATTGAAACCTATAAACAGCACTCTAGCGATCGGTACAATAGCTTGACAAAATATGAAATTTTGCGGAATTTGGAGAAAATGGTCTCTTTGAATTTTGGAGAAAATTACCGCTTTGAAGTCTGGAGAAAATGACCGCTTTGAAGTTTGGAGAAAATGGCCGCTTAGAAGTTTGGAGAAAATGGCCACTTTGAAGTTTGTTCTCGTAGCTTAGTTAAATTTTCAGTAGCCTTCGTATTTAAAATCATGATAACTAAGAATTGATGAAAGACAATGCAATGAAGATGATTACGCAGAACTGTGCTAATATATGCCACTCAGTCTTTGAGTGTTCTGATGTTTGAAATTTGCCCCTTGTGGGTGACCGTGTATGGTCGAAACAAGTTAATTTTGCATTAAGATTACTGTTTTTATATGATTTACTGTGATGTGGTGGCTATTTTTTTTTTGTTAGTACTGCAATCAACTTGAAAGCTTACATGTGAATTTTAATGCCAGATCTGATCTTAACAAACGAATGACGTAGAAACAGGCTTCTTGTTACCATTCAGTCTGGAATTTCTGTTGTCTTCTCATATCTAAAAACGTAAAAATTACGACGCACTTAGTAATAACGTTACTTGTCATTTTGCATGAGCATGAAACGTAGTAGATAAAGAGGATTGAATGTGGAGAATATTAGGACATAAAGGAAGTATATGAGTAGAGGATGGAGAAAATTGAATGATTACTGTCATGATTTGTCCTGCTCGCCAGCTTGGGACTTGTAAGACAGAGAGATCGGAAATGAGTACATATTTTGTCTTGAAGCCTGAAGGGAAGAAGCCCTCTGAGATATTTATGCATGTGAAAGGTTGATGTTAAAGTGGGTTTTAAGACGTAATGTATGAAGGGGTGGGCTTCATTCATGTGGCAGACGATAGAGACCTGTGGTGGTGGTTTGTGAACGTAGAAATGAACCAGTGGTTTCCACGAAAAGAGAATAATATCTTTAACCACTGAGACACTGTTTGCTTCTAAATAGGGGCTCTGTTCAAAAGAAGTTAATCAACTATCATCATTCCGTTCATTGTACCAAGTTACAACCCCAAAACCATAATTTTAATTAAATTATATAAAACTGAGTTAGACTGACTCGTATATCTCAATGTCCCCCCCCCCACCCCACCCGCCGCTCCATGATGACGATCCACAGTATTGCGCGAAATGTTTAAAATCTGAACAGAAGCATACAGGTAAAATAATTCTGTGGAAGAATGAAGAACCTTATCAGGCGCTTGTCGGAAAACTGCGAAAAGTGACTATAAGCTTCGTCATGTCTGCCCGTCAGCATAGAACAACTCGGTTCCCACTGGTCAGATTTTCATGAAATTAGATATTTGAGTTTTTTTTTCGAAAATCGTAGAGAAAATTCAAGATGCATATTAATGTGACGAATAACATGTAGTTTACATGAATATCTATGTAAATGTAAGATATCTTGCTAGATTCTCCGTGGAATGAGATGTTCCAGACAAATTTGTAGGGAAAATCAAAAAATATTTTTCATGTTCATGTCCCCCCTCCCCCCGAAGATCGTGCCGTTTATGAGATAATGTAGAACAATAATGTAAATCCGAGTAGTCCACAGATGATAATAAGACGCGTGCGCATTGCATGCCGGATACCTAAGGCTACAAACACACACTCAGAATATGCAATACTTATTGCTTTTCACTGCAACAATGGTTAACGAGAACGCGCAAGAACGATACGTTGTACGTATATTGCCTGCCTTCTTTACGTTATTCACTCCCCGTTTCTTTGACCCGGCCATGCAATAGGTGGCACATGGTTTATTTTAGAAAAATAAGTGAGGATGTGTCGTCGTCTCGCAATGTCAACCGTTTAAGATTATGACGGCCGTGTCATGATTAGTTGTGCAGATTGTACGGTCATGGATGTCAGTGAGGTGAATGACACAAAGTTAAAAGGAACATGATTAACAAGACCAGGGGAATTCGTCTCGGGCATTAATTGCGTGAAGCGACTCGGAGCCATGAATACACGTTGCTTATCGTCGCTGCATAATTCTTTGTCACTTGACGTCACAGTTGTGTGATCAAGATTCCTGCGGTATGTGAGAAAAAATTATGTTCAAAAGGGAATACGCAGTCTTTCGTGCTTCATTTTTCTGCATTGTTTATTATATGGCCGGAATTCTCCTTATTTTTTTCATGTCCGTCACCTTATCACAGTATTATCCGTCATTTAATCACTGGTTGTATATATCTGAATCTTTTTCACGACTTCGGAACCCGGAGTCCACGGCACGTGATATATTCCTCTGAACTGTGCGGAATCGGGAAATTTGATACTTTATATGATGACCAAAATTAACTGTATTCACTCTGTCGGTAAATATTCACAAAATTAAAGATGCATTTCTTCATAGGTAAATACTTCTAGCATCAAACTGTCGTGACGGTTTGATATTTTTGTGATAAACGCGATTAATAAAAAAGGTAAAATGTTCCCTTTACAGGCCCGGTGTGGCCCAGATGGTGGGTAGAGGTATAGCTCTACTCTTCCATGGCCGCGGCACTAGAAAGGGGGTGAGTGGTCAGCAGCACGCCCCGACCGCACTTTACCCCCGGGAAAGACCCGGTACCCATTGTACAGGAGTCTGGGTGGGCCCCAGGGCCGGTCTGGATTTGCGGTCCGGGATCGAATCCCCACCGGGATTCGATCTCGGACCGTCCAGCCCGTAGCTCAGTCGCTATATCGACTGAGCTACCGGGCCCAGGATAAACACGATTAATATTTATGAAAAATGAAGACCGTTTTGAACACTATTTTATCTGTCCTTAATAATCAAGTGTAAATTCAAAGTGAAAAGGGGAAATTGTGTATTATGCTGCTTTTTCAATATAAGGTAAATTGTTTCGACAAGATGTCCGTTGTAAATACGTAATCGACCCTAATTAAGTAAGTCTTAAGTTGTAAACACGAGTTAAAATTTAATCATGTACTTTAACGGTTCAAGGAATGGAATAAATTCTGAGGCGCGTTCGCAAAATTGCGAAAAGCAACTACTAGCTCCGTCTGTCTTTCTATATGTCCGTCCGTCCTTTTGTCCGCATGGAACAACTCGGCTGTCACTGGACGGATTTTTATGACATTTGATATTTGAATATTTTTCGAAAATCTGTCAAGAAATTTAAAGTTTCATTAAAATCTGGTAAAAGTAACGGGTACAGTACTCACCTCTTAGAATGAGAAACGTTTCAGACAAAAGTTTTAGAGAAAATCGAAAATATTTTGCGTTCAATAACTCCCCCCCCCCCTGCGAAGATCGTGCTGTTTATGAGATAATGTGAAAATATATTGCAGAGCGGGCCAGGCCACAGACGACTATGGCGCATGCGCATTGCATGCTAGATACCTAAGGCTACAAACATACAATCAGATTACCTAATACTTATTGCTCTTCCACTGCAACTATGGTTGCACGAACTCGCCCCAGTGTTACGTTACCTGTCTTGTTTTAATGAAGTTAGATCAATAGAATGACGTCGGAGTATTTACCGCTCTTTAATCTGGACCATCAGAAGTTTGAACCCGGCAAGGGAAAGAGATCTGGAACCCACCCTACCTATTGTTCATTTGCTACCAGAGGCTCTTGTCCTGGTGTTAAAACAGCCAGTGCATGAAGCTTACCATTAATGTCCACCTAGTGTCCAGGTTAATAATGAGTGGCAGTATACCTCCATTTTAATTGTATGCCTTGATGTCGTGTACAGGAAGAACTTTACCTAAACTGTAAACTGATGCAAGGGGTTTACTTAGAGTATATTTTCGTCGCGTGTTTTATTTCACGCAGCAAAGTCCATTATAATCAAGTACTATCTGAAAAATGGTGATGACAGTGTATTGTGATTGTCTGATTGAGAAAATGAGGGAGGTGTTTATGTTTCTTTTGAGACTGTTGTTTTGATATCCCATTTATTATTAGGTGGTACATGATTAATTTAAAAGGTATTGCACTGTGTCAAACTGGGTATATAGCGTTACAGAATGTTAATTATTCACATGCGATTACCCATGTCCTGTGTAGCCTCTTGAGAGTTATCTTGCAACGAACTGTTTGGATATTCAGTAAATTATCTTCGTTGCCACTTCGACACATCGCAAACGACCACTACGCTAACTTGAGACACGTGAACTAACGCATTGTTGGTGATACTGAAACTGTAATGCCAGTATCCTGCAGGCCTATACTCTATATCCAAAACAAATTATGACCTTCATAACACAATTTATGCTCATTGTCATCGTAGTCACATTTTATTATCTTACTGCTTTTACAAACGGAATATTTTGTCAAAAAGTGATATGAAACATGGGATAATTGCTCTTCTGGGATGTTACGCAGCTTTGGGGTTAGTTACCGGCCTTTTGAGACAACTGTCTTTCCCATTTGCAAGTGTCAAGGTAGCTGGGTGGGCTCCAGATCCGGTCTGAACATTTTGGAGACGAGCCCTCTTGAACCCTGCCGGGTTACGAATCTCGAAGAGCAGCGTGGTTTCTCTTTCCCTCTGAAAATGTAATGTACTTGCTCTAGTGGGCTATATAGGCTTGCTTATGGTAGGGCTGTAAGCATTACTTGCGGTTAATCATGTGCAATAGTGACCAGGCTACTTGCTGGTTGCACGCGGCTCCAAGCGTTTTGTTAGTTTCAGAGCGAGGACAGTGACGAAAGGTCCAAATGTCCTGCCGCAGAGGAAATGGTTTTTGAAAAAAAAAATTATAGTACTGCATGGCCGTTCGAATTGAGCTTTGCAGTACTACGGATCTCAGCTAGCAAGGAATTTGGTCATTACTTTACTGTAATTGGGTTTCGGCCATCACTTTACAGGGACCGACCTTGAGGTGCCGTTAACGTTCGTGGTGTTCTCCGTTACCGTCTGCAGTACCGCCTCCTCATGAATGTCGGAGCAGGTGAAAGAATATATACAAGCAGACGTGCAGTATTTGCTGCTTCTTCAGCGTCATATAAGATATTTCAAATATTTCGTCACGGTTGAAGAACAGATACGATTTGGGGCAGGAAAAACTTCAGAGTTTACGTTAGCACGGCAATGAACATATAAAGTTCTTGGCCAGTAGAATAGCTGCCATCTGCCTAATTTTATAGGCCATGGAGCTGTTTAATTATATCGGCTGGTTGTCAGCGTATGTGCGAATGTGTATGTTGGTTTTCTTTCTTCGAGGGTTACGAGGTCGAGGTGCGAAAGTGATTCCTTACCTCCATCTAGTGCCGAAGTTAAGAATGAGTGGAACTATGCCTCTCTTCCCCTATTTGCCCTTCTGGCGTCCACAAAGACAGCTTTACATTTTTTTTTGCGTAAAGCAGTCTGGAAATAAGTTTACATGTCTTGTATTTCGTTTTCTTGTTTCGCTTCTAAAAATAATAATGCAGATATAATTTTGTGGTTGCTCAACGAAAGCTTGGTGTTTCACACACTGACCACGAATTCCGCTGATATAATTAAGCCAGTTTAGGTTCTTGGGTTAAAAGATTTTGCGCCATGTGAATTATTTTGTTACAAAGTCTCCGACCTTTCACTTTTTCTATAGAGTGTGTTGACCAGCGACGAATTCTGTCTAACCCACTGGCCTTGTAATGCGAATCCACGTTGTTTTAGTTAATTTCTGCACGGCGAAACTGAGTTGAATAACCAGCGAATGTAAGCCCCCACAAAATGCCTACCTTCCTGATCAATCTCGTATGTGTATATTTCCCATCCCCTCTGTGTTACCCCCGTATATGTCTTCATTTTCATTTCAAATGATTATGTTTTTGAGTATCAATAATTATTCTTCAAACAAAGCGCGTGTTGGATATATAGAACCTAAAAACGGCTGCATGTTTCGGCATTTAATTAAGTCATAATCACTCTGTACAACTTTTAAAAAGAAACGGTATTGTAGAACAGTGCATGTTATGTGGTAATTACACGCCGAAACATGTTGCTTGTTTTGGTTTGTTTGTATCAACATTTGTTGTGCTTGACGAAAACTTATTGTTTGTTTATTTATCACTGCGGAATTCGTGACGTGAAGTTGACGTTGTGTTTGTTACTCTTTCGTATACAAAAGAAAAAAGTAAGCTCTGATGAATCGGTTTACCGTTAATAGTTAATTTAGGTTGTTAAAGACCTTACAGGCCTCATGTCACGAAAACCATCAAGACAAACTGCCTCAGAATAGGGAAGCGCCGTCTTTAATTTGTCGGACCTGACGATATAAGTGATATCATCTTGGAAATGAGCATGAGTTGCAAAATTTATGCAAGTGGAGTGCTTCAGCAAATTGAAAACATGTTTAAAAGGCGGCGTTCACTTTCATCTTATCGCTGTACAAAGACTAATAATGCTTTCGTCACGGCTTCTATAATCAACACTTTATGGCTCATTTTTCTGTATCCTAATTATGTTAATTTAAATATAAACATCCTCACATCCCTGCTTACAAAGGAATGTCGTAAACTGTACTTTGTAGCCATAGCGACGTTCTAACCATCCAGTTTTCTTCTTGCAAGGTTACGCAGTCTACCATTAACTAACGTCCGTAAGAAGCTATTTGTCGCTTAGCTGCTAAATAAATCAGCTGCCTTTTATTTAACCCGAAGGTTGACCACTGTGTTCTCAAGAGCACGTCATTGCTTCGTATCCTGATTTGAATACAGTACACCCTCATATTATAGTTCTACCACTACGATTACGTAACTAAGTTCTGGAGTCTGTATTCGAAACGTGATACTCTGTAAAACGAATGGGGTTGTTACGTCTTGGAAAACGAATTTTGAGACCGGTTTAGGAATAAGAGGGTAAGAAAAGGAACAAATTTTGAAGTTCCGACTGAGCTTATTCAGTTTCCTCCCTGTTGTTGACCTTGACGTGCGTAACATCCCATACTCGGGCAACTACTAGATTCCTCAGTTCTGTCAAAATTTTCCTTTTAACCTACAGTCACTTCTGGTAATGAGGCGTGTTTCGTGAACGCGAATTGGCTATAACGCGGTTGATAAATAGGCAAACGCTGTTGTATAACGCACACTTTCGCGTTCGCCTGTCGGCTGTTACGCGATTATCAGCGAACAGTGTGAAGGTATAACGTGGGTTACAGGTCGAATTTCTTCTGATCCAGCCAAGTTTTTGTTGATCTGTTTTCTAAAACAAGAAGGCTCGCAGGAACACAAGCATCGCGTTATAGCAGAACTGACTGTACATTTCTTTATGATTGAAATAGACGGCTGGCAAATAAGTATGGCAACTAACGTGAAACAACAACTTTGTCTTACCGTAGCGCTGTTATTTTTTAAGAGTTCCCTCTGCAAGAAGTTGCGTCGGTTAAGTGGCTAAATTATGTGTGATAGCTGAATGGGAAGAAGTTAACTATTCTTGCAACAGAGGCAGGAAAATACAACCAGTAGACGACTGATACAAATGAATTTGAAATTCCTGCCGTCTTGAGAAAATGTTTTTGTTGCTTTGTTGGGATTGGCCTAAGTAGTTACATATTATTACAGAACACGAAACATTTTCACGTGTGGATGTAACTGGCATTGCACTGATATTGATAAAGGCTTCGATGCGGAGGAAAAGAGTCTGGACCGGCGAGAGGTGAAGTAACAGGAGGACTGCGAATCTGCACTGTGAGGAACGTCATATTTTCCGTTGTTACCAAGTGTCTATTTTCCCTAAACCTTGAAGGGTTAGTTCCTCCGGTTTATTCACTTCAGAATTAAAGTCTGACATTTGGTAGAGCTCCTTGAATCGTGAAGAAGATAAATGCTGACTGATGATTTTAAGCAAAGTGCCTGTAATTGCGGGTGTTTTACTGCTTACACAACACACATATTCAAAGATTTCTCAGTATAATTGAAGAAAAAGAACCAACTAGATGCTACTTATTGTTTTATTTACACTTATGATAGGCTCAACATGTTTCGGGCATTATTGTGCCCATCATCAGGAGCTCACGACTATAGTGCTAATTACCACATGGACCGTCCTGTTCTTGGGTTGCTGTTGGTTGGAAGTTAGGTGCAGTCAGGCTGGATATGTGTCCGGGCTGCAGGCTATAGCACGACGTGCTATAGCCTGCAACTCAAGTACCGGACGGTCCATGTGGTAATCAGCACTATAATCGTGAGCTCCTGATGATGGGCATAATAGTGTTCGAAACATGTTGGGCCTATCATAACTGTAATAAAACAATAAGTAGCATCTAGTTGGTTCTTATTCTTCAATTATCACAACGATGCACGGTCCAACACACATCAAATTTCTCAGTATCTCAGCAACAGAGACACAAACCCAATCACGCTCGAATGTGTTGGTGTGGCCATCCGCTGTAGGAAACGTGCAGTTCAAAGTCGTATTTTGATAGAGCAAGGTTTAAAGGAGTAAAAACGCACGACTTCAGTGTCATCTTAAAATGAGCAAGACTTCGTTTCCTTCCTTTACGATGATGACTGTGCCAATCCAAGACTTCCGCCTAAGATGATGTTTAGGCCTGCTCAGAAATGCATACAGCAGATTTTCATGTTAAGTGTGCGTTGTATTTGTCCGATTTTAACCGTAAATTCGTCATCCTTTACGATGGTCCATTTATCTGTTCTCGAGTTGTGGGCCTGCAAACGGCCGTACATGAAAGCCCCTAGGGATGCGAACGATTCTGAAATGACAGGGACGTCTCGATCACTGCCTTCGGCACCAAGCGTTTAGGGTGATGGTATGGAGGAGGATGAGGTGGACGGACAGTCATCGGCACCAAGCGTTTAGGGTGATGGTATGGAGGAGGATGAGGTGGACGGACAGTCATCACGCATAAAATTGTATTCGTATTTAACCTGACGTAGTTCTTTGAACCTTAAAGTGGACAAGGTGACGAGGTGTATAGGAAGCTACGTGTTTCAGCTTTCCGTGTTCCTTCTGTCATGTTTCCCAGTAATTGTAACTCCAAACATAAGAATAAAGTCACGGAAATGATGGAATTCTTCTTCGCGACACCTTCCTTTAGTCGGGACAGATGGAATTCTTTTGTAAACAGGTAATACCGAACGCAGTTAAAACACGGTAAGGTCAGTATACAATTTAATGGCCACCCGAAACTGTCACGTGAGTGTTATTTACACGTCTTCTCGCCAGATGTTTAAACCAAAGAAATACTGCAGTCTCTTCACCTTCAAAACAAGTACAAATTAAAAGTGTAAATCCGGCTTAGTCCTTTGCTTCTCAGACATTTACATTCTTGTTGGTAGAATTTGAGAAACAGTGCTGACATGGAGAAGAGTTTTTTTTTTGTTTTGTATTATCCACGTGTTGGATTACAAAGGCACTTTGTATCACGGCTGCTTACTTGTGAGACGAAGGTCAGGATATACCAGACCCTTGTAGAGAGGCCTGTTCTGACATACGGAAGCCAAACATGGACATTAACGCAGTCAGGTGAACTACGTACGACTCTGTACTTTTGGAAGAAGAATCTTGCACAAAACATATGGCTGATTAAAGTGAAAAGGAGGATGGATAATTAGGTACAGTCAACAAATGTACCAGTTTTACCGGTCGCCGGATATTATCAGAACGACTGAAGCAGTAAGGTTGCCTTGAGCAGGGCCAGCACAAAGAGTGGACAATAATAAATACCCAGAAGAATAATGGATTCCAAACTCGAAGGCAGCAGGAGAGTGCGGGAATCTTAACTTTGGTGGATGTAAGGTGGAGTAGAAGATTTGCAGAATTTTAGGATCCAAAGATGATGGTGGCCAGGGATAGTGTGTCGTGGAAGAAGGTTCTATGGGAAGCCGAGGCTCATCGGGGGCTGTAGGGCTACTGATATTCATGGTGACGATTATGCACGTGTGTTCGAGGCATGACAGAACTTTGGTATTGTTGCTGAGGTTTGTTCCTTCGGTGCCAAAAATACCGAAGCAGTAAATGGTTATGATGTCCATGGCTAAAGTGTCATTAGTTTGAAACGTGTAGGTATTATACTGTCGCTACAAGCTTTAGGTTTCTGTGACCGTGCATCGTGAGCAAATTGTGAAGTGAGAGAGAATACCAACAAGATGCAACAGTTAGATGTTTATTATCAACACTTTCTCAACATGTTTCGGGCATCATTATGCCCATCTTCAGGAGAACAAGACGTGTGTTACTGCACGTGGTGT
>Ga0123354_10008279_pt1 | contig 15795 bp, 7 predicted proteins | sample TergutLab28metaG_2_FD_97872 | JGI IMG/M metagenome (GOLD analysis project Ga0123354, IMG submission 97872) | Labiotermes labralis P4 segment gut microbial communities from Petit-Saut dam, French Guiana - Lab288 P4 | ecosystem: Host-associated > Arthropoda: Insects > Digestive system > Gut ...
GCAGGCTCCTGATGATGGATGTATTAATGTCCGAAACATGTTGAGCATAGAAGAAGTGAAATAAAACTTAATAACTAGTGACATCAAGTTGGTCTCTTATTCTTCAACTATCACAATGATGCATGGTCCAATATACATAAGGTTTGGAAATATGTTAACAAAACTAAAGTGTAGAGATTCATACGGTAAGTTGAAAATAGATGGCTTCAGAACATAATGGACTGTGAGTAGGAAGAATGAGGAAGTTGGTGAGAACAGTGATGATGATAGTAATATTCTCTCTGCTGGTTGTCTGTACCCGAGATATGGATTTTATTATTTATTAAACATACAGTTTTACTGTGAAAAAATGTATAAATTTGTTGCAGGCCATTTCATGGATCAGAAACGTCTGAAGCAGGGTCTGTACCGCCATCCCTGGGATGATATTTCTTATGTCTTGCCTGAACAGTATACTAATTGAAGAAAGAAGTGGTAGATGGCATAGTTAAGCTTGTGGTGGTCTCCACCAAAATAGACATATCATACATATATGTTATAAATGTCTCCTTGCAGGTAAGCCAAGTTGTTAATCCAGGGTGTTTAGACACACACATCGTAGTAATATATCGCACTGTATGATGTTACAGATGGTCTGTTTAATAATGTTTGATGTTCTTTCTGAGTGGTCAGATTAATTACATTAATGGTTAAAAAATTCATTGCCATAGTGACAAATGCTCAATGAGAGAATTTATTTCTGACTTGGAGGATTTAAGACTTTAATGTTCTGCAATATGACGCTGTTGTTTGGCGATTTGTTCCCAGCATTTTAAGGGATTATAATGCCTTCAATCAGGGTCAGGTAGGACTGCATGACCCTGAAGATGAATGCACCATGATCCCTCAGAACGCTGTGAACCCCCTACTCAGTGTCGTATTCCAGAAGACTTGATTTTTTGGCATCATCTCTGTGACAACCTCAAATCTCGTAGGTTGAATTAGATTTAACCTTGACAACGAGGCTGCAGGTGTTGTAGCTTGTATGGGTAAAGGTGTAACACTAGGCCAGTTATTGGCTATGCGTAGGAGAAAGAATTTACCATCGGAATTAAGAACATTTCACATTTCTAAGACATTAATTATTGAGAAAATCTAACTACCAAGTGTTGTGAATGAAAGACAAGGTAACACAGATGTTAGTAGTGTATGATTATCACATTTCATCTTTCATTATCATCATGTGAGTTTTCATTTTAGTTTGTATATTGGTGCATTTATTAATTATTGGGTATGCCATGTCAAAATTGTTTGTTCCTGTTACAGTGAACAGCTCTCTCAATTTGATTTGTGACTGAGACAGTAATTGTATTATGCTTGTGGTGCTTGTGCACTGGTGAAGAAGTACACAAACTATGTTCTTTGATGCATAGTTTCCCACATCTTTTGTATAATTACATTTGAACCAAAATTTTAGGCATTATAATTCCTACTTTTTTGCAGTTACAATTGGATGCCAATAGATCTGTTATATTTTTTAGAGATAAATATACTCTTCCAATTAGCATTATAAAAGTTATGTATATATATTTATATTAATACAGATGTAAATAATATATTTAGTCATTTCCAAGGTCACGAAGGAGGGTGGGGTGGCTGTATAGTTTTGCGACTAATTTCGTAGTTGTGAGATTCAATAAACTTACATTTATTACAGCTGTCTCTGTATTTAAAAGCATTGTTTTCAGAATAGGGACATCTGTTGTCAAGATTGTAATTCCATAATCCAACAGCCAGTTTATATTATTTTTTAAAATGTGCTGATAACTGGGTGTCTTTTGAGAACAAAATATTGCACATTCCATGTCTATTACGTTATACAAGCTTGGAGAACTAATTCAGATACAACGAATTATCAACACAGTGATTTTTTTCTTTGCCTTGGCACAAAAAAATGGTATTTTGTTCTTTCAAATTAAGTTTATGGGGCCTGCTGTAACTGTAACTTGCGCTTGTAACACCACGTGGCATAGTGTGACTGGTAATGTAATTTATCAGAATTTCACTGTCACGCAAACTACATAATTGGGGTATAATTCAAGTGCTTATAATAGCAGCACACAATAATTATGTGTGAATGTCAGTCGTAATAATGTGCTGATGTATTGTATGTTGGGTTCATGCAATTATATCTTAAGTGGTAATATACTATAGTATTCATATTAGTTTATGTAATGTTATGAGAATCAAAGTATGCAGTTTGTTTTATTTCTAGAAATGTTTTTATGATTCTTCTGGCAAGTTGCCCAGGATGTAGAAGTAGTCACTGTATTAAGTGAATTTATTGTAAGTGTAGTTGTAGATATACTGCATTATTTATTGTGTTCATATTGTCTGTGGACACAGAGAATTTGAGAGTGAATGTGTAATAACATATGATGTTATTTTGGAACACATTAAAATTCAAATGTTCTGCATTACAATTTGCAGAGTACAGCAGCATTATTATATTATAAATATTATATATATATTGGTAACAGTATTATATAATACTTATAAATATACTGTGGTCAAGGAAGTGACAGTATGTTGAAATGTTAGTGACTGAAGAATTGTATGGCTGTTGAATGTTACAGCATTAATAGTCTGTGGCAGCTTCCCATGTCTTTGTGCTGTGTGAACTGGTACATTTGTGCAACTGACATAACATTTGCTTCCACACTTTACCACACATTTCAGTGATTCAGATTTTGGTAACCTCAGCAAGATTTTTTATTCAGTTAAAATACTGTGCCATGAAGGTTTCTGGAATAAAATGCTGTGTCACTGGGTGAGTAGTTGCTAATATTTCAGAGGATGACAGCGCCTTTATCTTCAGCGTCTGTAGCAGTCCAAGGAGCAGAGCCATGTGGAAAGATTGGGTGTGTGATAGAGCTAGAGGGAGGATCCCTGATTACCGTTACCTATACAAAAGGCCCGATCTTTCCACATGGATGTCCGTGGACTGCTAGACACTGAAGATGAAGGCACACTCATCCTTCAAAATGCCGGAAAATACTCCCCTAATAACATGCCATCATATCTCAGGACACTTGCATAGTCAACAGCACCACTGTGAATACCTAATATGTCACAGTGCTCTACCATGTTTTGTAATTTGTATAACACACAGTGGAAAGCACTTGTGAACACAGTAATAAATCACTTTTTTATTTCAATTTCTTTGTACGAAAATACAAACCAAACAGTAATAAGTTATTGGGTTCCATCAAAGGTGGTGGAGTTAGTAGTAAGTAAATACAGGGTTAAAGGAAAACTGTAAGAAGTTCTCTCTAATGTCCTTTCTTGGAAATGGACAGAACTCTCTCTCTCTCTCTCTCTGTCTCTCTTTCTCTAATAGAATTTGGAGCTACTTGATGATTTGAAGGTAACAAATGGTGGTTGGTAATACGAGCAGCTGCAGACATGATAGTCTCAAGTCTGTCATGCCAGTTTTTGATAGTCATGTTTGAATTAATAAAAAAAAATGTTCTCATTCTCTGCTAAGCATCCCATCTTCTTAGCTCTGAAGTTTGTAACACTTAGTTCAATACAGTAAGATGATTTGTGTCACCAGGCATGATAATGTAAGAATGTCAGGAACGTTACAATGTTAGCAGATTGGATAGTCACAGGTACTGAATTTTGCATAGTAAAGATACTTCACCTGTACATGACAGTGAGTTGGTACAGAAGTTATTGAAATATGTGGCTACAAAAATAAATTAATAATCATCATATCTTCCAGACCATAAGAAATGAGTCTTAAGGGGGAGAATGTGATACTGATATCATGCAGTCTGAGTTTTCTGCAAGTGTGTAATTATGCCAGTCCGTATGAACACATTTTGATAAAATATGAAAAATCTGCATATGCAAAGTCTTGGTATTCTGCTGAATTTATTGTCATTTTTTGTTGTATTTTCCTAACAAAATTCAAGCTGTTCATGATATTCTGGACTGTTGTACCAAAATTAGTTTTCAAGGTATATAATAGATATTTTTGTTAAAATTTGCAGAACTCAGTGGAGATATTTTTCCAGTAAAATAAGTGTTCGTGAAATTCAGAAGTGAGATTCTGTATGTGTGGAATATAAATACAAAGTGCTTTAAAAGCGTGCACCGAAAATATGAAGTTAGTAATGTCATTGTTTTCAGTGAGTGATGTGAATGTCACAAATAAATAAACCAACCAGCAGTACTGATGAGATATTAATAAAATGCAATATATGTATGTATGTATGTATGTATATGTGTGTGCGTGTGCGTGTGTTAGCGCGCGCGCCTCGAATTCCGTGGCCAATACTGACGACTGACATGTATAAGCAGAAAGGGATAAATCACTTCCTAAAAAACATTTCATTCATTCCATTGGCATGTGCAGAATGCAACGATTCCTTGCCTTTCTCGAGGACTTCTTCCATTCCTCTCTGGTATGTACTTTCTCCTGCCACACTTCTCCACCAACTATTCTCTCATCCTCTCTCACCTCATCTTGCCATCTATTTCTTGATCTACCTCTCAATCTTGTTGTTCCCAAATTCACATATCGGGAATTCTATTTTCTTCCATTCTCTGTGCATGCCAAAACCAACGTAATCTTCCTAAAAAGAACATAGATCTGCAAAATACAAGCAAGGTTCTGAATACCTTAGGATTCCTGTCATCTGGGATGTGACACTGTGTCATTGGGTGAGTGGTTTGAGCTTCCATTTACCATACCTCTGAACAATTTCAGTTGAGTTTTGTGGAGTGGAATAAAAACAGCCATGCTGCTGTTGTCATTTTCCCAAAAAAATTAAAGTTGAAAGACAGAAGTAATGACTTTAACTGATTCCCATACCTTGTTAGCCCTTCTGTGTGCCTTGTAAATGTGCAGTTTTCCACTTTCTAGACACATTCACATTGTTGCGAAATCACCTCTTAGCTTTATCATGTCTGTCTGCCCATCCGTTATCTGCCCACATCTATTAACTTGTCTCCCACTAGATGGATTTTCATGAAATTTGATATTGGAGACATATTAAGATATATTGAAAAAATCCACATTCGGCTAAATGTGACAAAAATTTGAGCACCATACATGAATTGTGTATTACGCTGTTGACGGCAACAGGAAGTCACCATAAAATCAGTCTGTTTGAGTTAAAGGGTATTAGGCTGTTAGGATAACTGAGAGGGTATAAGCAGTTCAGATATTTTATAGCTCAAGAGTACTGATGAAAACCCACTGTTGCATTTCCACAGCAGCAAGATTACACAGATGTGCCAGATATACTTCACTGTGTGCATATGCCTCGGATGTGCTCCCAAACGCAATTTTTCCTGTAAACTAGTTACTTCTTAATTTATTTCAGCAGTGAAGTACACAGGTGTACTCTCCTGGAACACAATCCAACTGCTCATTACCTACTCCTTTTGAAGCATTTAAAATGAAACACTGCACAGACGCATTGTTAGTATCATCATGTCTGCCCACCTCTGTATTTTTCACTAACAACGTGAGAACCACTTACTGCATTGGTTCTAAGATTTTCCAAAAATTTAGTTGTCACCTCCAAATTGTAGTCGCCAGAAGGGTGACATGCAGCGGTTTTCGTACTGAGGGTCCACAATTCCAGTATGACCTATGAGTCTGACTGTTACCTGGCACTTTTTCTCAATGCACGTGAACTGATGCATGGTTTTGTATGTTAAAAAAAATTGGAGTGATTGTGCTGAAAATATTAGGTGTGAACAAAATTCAGTGGCCGAAGAGTTGTGAAACTCTGACTTTATGTATTGCATTGAATTTGTTACTGGGTGAAAGGTAAAGCAATCCCATTACAGGCCTGGACAGGCCCTGTGGGTTCCAGGAGGTTGAGGCTCCCAGATGTCAAGACAGTTGGCACATGAATGTGGTAAGGTTGTTAGCCCTACACACCGGCCACATTTGCCTGCAAGGAGATATACCAAGTACACATTTCTGTTAGAGGCTAAGTAAACCCCAGCGCCATAGTGCGGCTGGAAGGATTATGTCTATGAAAAATTCCAGTGACACCATCGAGAATCGAACCCGTGACCTTCTGGCATGTAGCACAGTGCCTCATCCAACTGCGCCATCGTGTGCTTGTTACTGGGCGATCTTACTAAAATACATGAATTAGCCTGATTTTTGGTTTGAATCAGACAACAGTAGTGGACTCTTGACACCTATGTACATCTCCAACATTTTGTGCCAGATATGTGTCTGGGTAATAAAAAATTAACAAATGTATTAAGATCTGCCTATTGTGTACATATGTTTTATACAAAACAAAACCCTTCTGAAAGTCGTCAGGTTTTGAGCTAGAGCCAGCACTTCGTGATGTCGTATCAGCAATGACTAGGTCTGCATGACTTTCTTCTGCTTTCATATCGTTCAAAGCCACTTGTAATATATGTTGTGCTGCCGATTGCCTACCATGGTTAACAGACCTAATTTCTTCAGTATTCGCGTATAATCATTGCAGCTTGTAACTGATAATATCCGTAAGACAACAACTCTGCAGAAACTAAGATGCTTTAAAAACAAGACTTAAAACCACTTTGTGCAGGACTGCATAATATTTCTGTAATAAATGATCTATTTAAATTGACAGAGTTTCTCATAACAGACATGTGGACTAAAAATGACTTATTTCGTACTCCTAACCTTAATCACTTACAGAATGTAAATTGCCTTAAAATATTTGTCAAATGCAGAGACCAAATCCAAGTTATGTGAAATGCCTACAGATATTTTGATGGTTTGTACGTTACTTCTCAGCACCTCTGTGAAGCCCATACCACTTCCTTCTGCACAGGGCACCAATAAAAGATGGCAGCATTCAATACCGTCTTTTACCCATGCCTCAGAATACCAGAATACTGGAACAGCCTCAGGATAAATGCTGTTAAGCCATAACTATTTTTTCAACCAAACTGAAATGCTTGTAAGCCTTAACACTACCTGACTTCAGTGTGTCTACACCTTTAATGCACTCTGTTCTGGGATGTCAAATATTTCCTTTCTTTATTTTGTCTGAGGATTGCGACATAAATACACATTTTCTTACAGGCACTAAGCACAGTGTTGACATAATGCTGACATTGTCCACATGTTATTTGCACCTGCATTATCCTTGTGTACTTCAAAATAGTGAACATACTACAGTAAACTACTGTCCTGTATTTGTTGCACAGTAATGTTCTAATCATTCTAGGCATTTTCTGGCATTCACACACACAAACTCACATACACATGCACGCGCACACACACACACACACAATCTCTCTCTCTCTCACACACACACACACAAATATGTACATGTATATGTATATATAGTACATCATACAAGGTACTTACCAATGAATCATCACGGTTTGGTATCTTTGGATTCCATTCATGTGTAATTCATGTTTATTTTGCCTGTGTGGTATGTGAATACTTGGCCTGCTGATCATTAATTTATCTACAGTTACTTCTAACCTTCATTCCTTTAGCAGATATAATGGAATAATGAACAAGAAGAGAGGGAAATCATATAATTCAGCATAATTAACAATATCCACCCCCATCATGCCTGAAATTAGAGTACTGAAACTACAACAAAACTTTTACCAACAATAGGTGTGTCTGCTGATGTTCAGCTCCCTAGCCCATATTTTTGCTCTAGTATAACAGTCATTAAACCCTCACTGTATTTGAAGTTCACTTTTATATCCAACTGTAACCCAGTGAACTTTATGGAATGCATACTATATGGCTATGTAGACATACAGCACAGACTGACACTGAGGCAGCATAGTGTTGAAACGCATATGTAGACACAACATGTGTTGTGGATCGGCATCGTGCTGTACACCAGTGCATGTGTCTGTAATTTCATACAGGTTTCCACTTCAGACTAAACCCCAATGTATCTGAAGCTAACCACTTAACTTATCTCCTCGTCAATGTAGTATGAATGACTGCAAGTTCAGGCATACCTACATACTGTAACCTTGATGTGGCATACCTGGAGCCCATGCATTCAGACATCCTGGAGTATCTTCTGGACAGATCATTCCTGGACCTGCTCTTAGCTTTAACTGTGGTTCTGCTGCAAGACAGAAGCGAATGATACCAAAACAATATAATCCTGCAGTGTCTCTAGTTCCTACAAATTCCTTGATCAAGTGACAGAATTTTTGTAATAGATTCCCAATCAAATCATGATGCGTGACCTTTTGGAAGTAGTGGTCGTTCTACGCTGACAGTATTGTAACCGACAACTGTTACTATTTGCTTCCCGCCGGCTCTCTTCAACTCACAAATGCTTGATCTGCAATGAATGCCATGTTCATTAGATATGATACATACCTGCAGACTGACAAAAAACGTTTTCAGTCTTCTTCAATTAAAAACTTAACATCACTCACAACACATTGCACATGTGGAGGCTGATTTAATGGCAGACTGGAATAGCCAGAATGCTGCACTACCTGCTATCATGTGAAATGGTCTGAGTGGAGAGTGATATAAGCTGTCAGGTAAAGTAATGTCCTTGTTTTCATCTTCGCATAACACTTGGAAAAAACGTACACATGATCGCATGCTCTTTGTTTCATTGTGCAGTTTGCTGTTTTCTCTGGGACTCAGATTTTTCTAGCTTACCAACCTAAAAATTCTAGGTACCAAAAGGGTGATGTGAAGTCAGTTCCATGCCAAGGACCTACAAGTACAGTAGGGTCTCGTTTTACGAGGGGGTTACGTTCTTGAATAATTGGTTGCAAATCGAATTGTCGTAAAACGAGTACTATTTAAAGAGTTTAAATTGAAATAGGTTCATGGGCCAAATAAATTAGTCAAATAACTTTATAATTTACAATATTCTCTACAATATGAGATACAATTTTAATTTAATGAATTAGGTATATAGAAAATTACACAGATAATTGAAAAAACATATCAAATCACTTTTTATTTTGCTAAAGAAGGCCCAAGCCGTGGCTCAGAAGATTTCAAGAAGAACGTAACAGTAGCCGGGGGAACTACAATCATTAGCACGTTTCTTGCCAGCTTCCATTTTTCCGATGGCTAACATTTTAGTCTCGAATGGTACAGTCCTCCTTGTTCTTTTCACTCCTTTTTGCAAAAGAGGAAAATCTGTCTTTTTGATGGACATCAAGGGTGGAAAAATCACAATCAACTTAAAAGAACTGCACTAAAAATAGAAAAAGAAGAAACACATGCACATTGGAAAAAAGCTAGAAGTGCACTAAGTAGAGAATGGACGCGTTCAGTTGCAACAGTGATGCACCACAAGTTGGGAGTGCTCGGTCAGATTCGACAAGGGTCGTAAAAGTGAATCGTCGTGATATGAACCGTCATAAAACAAGACCCTACTGTATTAGGCTCCACCATAACAAATAAATTTAGTTGCCACAGTGATATGTTGCCTGGCATTTGTGCATGTCTGGTGTAGAGACATATCTTTCTGGCAGAGAAATGCCGCTGTTCTGTTCATTACCATTGGGTATGAGTTTATTTTCATTTTCTTTTGTGAATTCACAATGAACATTTAAGAGACTGAACACAGCAGCTTGAAAGAATATGTGAAGTTGTTATGTGACAAATTTTTTTTATGGCAGCTGTGGGTATTTATACCAATTTATTTATAACAACAAAACTATTTATTCCTGCCGCTGTAGGCCACACATTTTCATTTGAGTCCCATAGAAATAAGTGACAAACTAACAAGTGCATAATGCCCTGCTTAGACTAATTATATATGATTTTAATGAAAGTATTGCCAAAAATTCTGAACACTTTGTGCCTATAAAATCTCAGAGAACCAAACCATTGTAAAGGTAGCAGTCAAGTTTTCCCTGTATATTCATGAAAGTTTGTAGGGTGGATGTACAGCTTTACCCATTTTTAACCTTGGCAGTAGATGCTGGTGAGTATCAGATTCACACTGCAGCCAATTTACCTGAAGGGCAATGACCCCTGGTGCCCATGGAATAGGAGATTGGGTAGGCCCCAGAGCATAACTGGACATCTTGGAGAAAAAGTCTGTTGCTTCTGCCAGGAATTGAACCCAACTATTCTGTTCACATTAACCCTTTAAACGCCAAATTGAATCCCATCTGCCATCTGCTGGCATTATTAGGAGCTCACCGTATTCTCCACGTTAGCAGGATAAGGGTTAAAGAATGAAATGAAGTAGAAGGTCTATGTGTGAAACGATTAAGTATGCACAGAAATAGTTTGAGGCAAGTTCAGATGCCTGATATAACATACCTTTGTTGTACAACATTCTTTGGTGATGTGGATAAGTTATGGTATTGCCAAAGTCCATTATACTTTGTCTCCAGAACAACATTAGAATGCAAAACCAACAAGCATCAACACAGTCAAGGCTCCCCCCCCCCCCTTTTTTTGGGCAGGAATCATGCTAACTATTCCTCTGCCACCTCCATATTCTTTAATTCAGCAGCTTACTCCATATCATCCTAGGAACCAGTCTGTAGTGTGCAGTGTTCACATAGTAAAGTACAGTGCCATTCTAGAGACAGTTAGCCACTGGTGATCTTTGATTTATTCAACAGTGACTTTCAACGTGAATGGAACATGAATCATTAGTACACAGAAAATATCTGAGTTCAAGTCCATTTACTCAAAACATGACACTAAACAAAATTTTCTTACCTGTCCCATCTCCTAATTCGTCAGAGTCACTTCTCCTGGACTTTCCCCACAAAACAAAATCTTTACATCCACTTCTAATAGATATTGCTCATCCAAGGTGGATAATTAACTCATATATCTCAAATATGTGACTCAAAAATGGCATTTGTGTAAAAGAAAATAGATACCGGTTTGAAGTTAACTATTGCACATTTTCCTTAGTAAACCTGTAGATGCTTGTTGAAATCTCTAAGGGGTTCAGCTACAACAGTTGGGACATAATTTGTTTGTTCTGTGGCCTTGACACTGATGAGAGAAATTATGCCACAAGTTATGACACTAAGAATAGCCTAAGGCTAACCTGAAATTAGTGGCAATCACAAGATATAGAGCATTTAATTACAATATAGTATCAATATTGCTTGTCTAATTCAATGTGCTCTGCAGAACTCTGACCATTCCATGAATATCCACATTGAATGCAATACATACATAACACACATATATATATATACACACACATATTCCATAGATCTATAAGTGGGTCACAAACACAGCAGGATACTGAACAAGTCATAAATATGCGAATATATACAGTTTTTTTACAAAACTTTAATGGAAAAGTATTACAGATCATCTGTACACATAAAAAATTCATCTACAGAGTAAAAGGAATGAGTATTTAAGAATTCGTAAGGTTGTTTTGATTGCTTTGAATTTTGTCTTGTCATTCTTGAGGATTGTCGGACTAGGTGGTAAACTTTTGAAAATTTTGATACCAGCATACAATATACTTCTTTGAAAACAAGATAGGTTGGAATTTGGCCTATGTAGATGGTGCATATTCCTTGTATTAATATTGTGTATAGATGAATTTGAAAATGTTTCTGATTTAATAATGAAGTTTATTAATGAACGTATGTATTGGCATAGAACAGTTAGGATCTCTGATTGTATAAGCAGACTCCTACATGAGGTTCTGAGTTGTCCACCATCCGTAATTCTGACGATTTTATTTTGTAAAGTGAAAATCTTCGGACTGTTGGAAGATTACCTTAAAAAATTATACCAAATTTTATAATGGAATAAAAGTATGCACAGTAAGTTGTTTGAGAGTATTAATGTAAATGATAAGGAAAAATGAAACATCGTCTGCCTTTGGAAAATGTGATTGTTTGTTATTTACCCTTGTAGCTCACTTGAATGACTAGTCTTAGTACGTAGTTCATTCTGAATGCCGTCGTAGCACGAGAAGCTTGAAATTTGAAATGCCGCCTCACTTTCTTAACTTGAATTTCGCATTTTTTTTTTATTATAAAGTGCGGCATTAAACATGGCTGATGAGAGTATGTCAGGTGGCACGTTATTAAACCAGTTAGCGTATTCCTTAGGTGCCCCTGAACCAGCACTGCGTTTATTGGTGTCAATTCTACTAGGTAATGTAAAACTGCAAGTATGTACTGTGAAGTTATTTATTTAAGCGTGCAGAATAGAAGTAATTTATATGGAAACCTAGTGACATACTAATAAAGAGGTTAAGTTCTACGATGTGACATTCACTGTGATAATTGAATATTTGGAATATAATTTCAGGTTATCCACTAGCCTTAATACACAGGTACACATTGTATGGACACTTTCTTCATTATCAACATCTGTACTTTGTAGTGAGTGGTTTAAGCATTGGATACTTCAATTATGGTACGTATTGAATTTTTCTTTAAAGGTAACCTCATTTTTACGCGACTTGCATTTGCCCCAACGGCCAGAAATTCCAGTGCTGCCAAGGAAATGTGCAGTTAATGACGAATATTCAGTTGTGTGTCTATCGTGAAATAATTCAACACGTTTGTGTATCGGGTTTTTTTGAACCATTCAAAGGTGTCTGCAGCGGTGGTTTTAATACTTGTCAGTTTTTTCGTATATATGAGAGAATTTTATTACGTGTTAGGAAGACTGCTGTTACGATGAAACACAGTATTGCAGTATTACAAAAAGTAAAAAGAAAAACTCATAACATGAGCGTTTTGTGTTGGTAGGCACACCTGAAATGGAGCACTTGCCTGTGGTTAATTGTAACATATAAGTTTCATATAAGATAATTACATGACTACCTGTCAGCAGCTTAAGCACACTGCTTTGTGTCATGCTTGTGGTTGATGATATATGACATTTGGAATGTTCTGTTAGAGTGTGGACATATATCACAAACGTGAACAGTCGATGTACTAGCAATGATGGCACATATAAGGATAACTAATGATGTTCCAACTCTGTGTTTGAAGGTTAGTCATATGTGAGAAAAACATGAAGAAAATAAATGAGATGCAATTATTTTGAAGTAAATTATTTATAGCTACAAAACTTTGAGGTGTGTTGATGCATATTTATAGTCTGAAACTAAACTCACAACTCATCTCAGTACATTTGAACAGGTTTCATACATGTTATTCCATTTCTCATGTTTTCAGATAATTTCACTGTATGTTGATGCATTATGTCATTTGATTACCAAAAAATTGTGAATTTGTCTTTTTTAGAGTAAATCATTTTCAATAGTCAAAATTTAACATACAGTTGTAAATGTAGTTGAATCCAAAAGTTTTTGCCACTAAGAATTGCATCCCTACTGCAGAACTTCCTAGATTGTATGGTAATTAGAATCAGATGAACCAGAATGTATTACATTTCATAGATCCTTTGTACAGGGTTATGGAAGATATCATAATATGGACATAATACTATACAATATAAATGTAAAATACATGGTCTCTGCCATATATGTGATTGTATCCTAAAGACATAATGAATTTGTTATGTATGTTGATGCTAGTGGAATTAGATTGCCCTTCCATTACTTTCATCTAATAATAATTTCATGTATCCATGTGTTAAATGTGTATATCATATAAATTCTGGTTTGTTCTGTACACATTATTTTTGTACTTATTGTATGCATATGAACTGAAACTTTCATCAAATTTGTATGGGAGTGTGTGGCTTGCCCCAGTGATGTCATTCCATTGCCAGCTGGTTTTTATGTGTGATTGCAGTAGTTGTGCCCATAATAATTCAGCGAGGTCTCCTAATTAATTTAGTTTGGTTTTGACAAAAAGTATTATAGGAAGTTATTACTACATCAGCCAACGTATGCACTTAAGAAAATTCAATGCACGACAAGTATTAAACTCCTACATATTTCAGCATTGTGGTGCCATCCTCAGGGGGTTTTTAGATCAAAGGAATACAAACCCAACGCACTAATCTTGATTAGTGATTTGTGCTCATGTTTTTAAATCATACATATCATAATTCATGCTTGAATGAAATAATAAACTTGTTGTTTTATTACTTAACAGTAACCTTCAATTTACAAACTTACCAGCCAACTATTAAAACTGACTTGTCTGACATAGTGGATGCAATAATAATAACAGTACTGTAAAAAAGTGTGGTTTGTGTGTGTGTATGTATTGTATTGTATTTATTTAGTCCAAATATACATGTGATAGTAGGCTCATCAGTGTATAATATATTTTAAACACATATGAGAGACTTTCTGAAACCTCTTAAATAGTATTCAACAAATAATTCATAAATTGTCTATTTATATTTTGTATACTTAAAGTCAGATAAATATCATAGGTTAACCCTTTGACGCCTAATGCCAACTATAGTGGTTGTACCGCACCGCTAACCTCTAAAGTTGCATTTTATATATTTATTCAACAAATATAGGTACTGAATATTTTAAACATGGTATATGCTGTCCATATTTTTCTCTTCAAAATGCAGTTTGTTTGATAATTCTAACATATTTGGTTCCTGTATTATTCACATTTTGTTTACAGGGTGTGCTAAAATTAAAAAAATAATTCCGGTGCCAAAAGGTTAATAGGTGCATGTAGCTGTTCAAATATAATGTGACATGGCATTTGTGAGTCTCTTTTGAACTTTTAGGTTGGGAAGTTTTACACTCGGTTGCATCAGTGCTGATCGTATATGGCATCTTGATTGTCATTGGCGGTACTTTAATCTCCATCGTGTGTGTGTTTATATTCACGATGGTCTATCTTCTAGCTGGTGAGTAATCTCAAAAAGAGAACAAGCATCTTAGAGTGTGCACCTTAAATAACACCAACCAAATGCATAGTTTCTAATTAGTACACACATTAGATACATCTTGTCTGCATGTTGTGGTACTTACATACTTTTTACAAAGAGAACAACTTGCCAGTTTCTTTAAGAACCAAGTGCCAAGTGAAGGTGTTCTTATGGGCTCTGTTTTCTGTGTCAGCTTCTTTATAAACTTAGATGTGACACATAAAAGGCACGACTGAACGGCTTTTAAAATCCTTTGTATTTACTCCATGGTTAAAAGCATGTATGAGTTACTGCTGTGCTGTACATATTTTTGTGGTTACTCTGCGCGTGAAGCATTCCTTATCATTATATAACATAAGTATACATTGGCTAATGCGAATGACCACGCCAACAGAAGCGTCCGCGATAAACAATATTAGCATTTGCCAATGTATATGTATGTAATTTAATGATAAGGTGTGCTTCAGTCACAGAGTCACCACAAAAATATGCACAGCACAGTAGTAACTTTTACGTGCTTATAGCCATTGTGTAACTATACACCCTTTTAAAATCTGTGCAATTGTTTCTTTTATGTCTTATCAAAATTTACAATGAAGCTGACACAGAAAAGTGAACCCATAACAACGGCGTCACATGGCATTTCGTTTTTAAGAAAGTGGCACGTTGTTCTGTTTGAATGTGGTACATAAGTACCAAAGCGTGTCAGAGAATTGTATCTAATGTGTGTACTAATTAGAAATTGTGCATTTGGTTGGTGTAATTAAAAGGTTTATGCTAACAAAAATGCACAAAAAGGAAACTTTAAAATAAAACATTGTGGATTTTTTTTATTTTTTTATTTTTACTGTTGTACCGTGCATATTGCTTCAATTCACTTTTATTTCACCAACACATGCACTTGCAAATCACACAATATCAGTGATGATACATTAATTATTAAAAGGATAAACCACTAAAATTATCGGAACTCCAACATGTTTCGACTTTTCATAAAACCA
>Ga0123354_10008280_pt1 | contig 15794 bp, 12 predicted proteins | sample TergutLab28metaG_2_FD_97872 | JGI IMG/M metagenome (GOLD analysis project Ga0123354, IMG submission 97872) | Labiotermes labralis P4 segment gut microbial communities from Petit-Saut dam, French Guiana - Lab288 P4 | ecosystem: Host-associated > Arthropoda: Insects > Digestive system > Gut ...
AATCTTGGGAACCATCTCAGCATTTGCTTATAGACACAGGAAAACCAAGAAAAACCTGTGTCGAGATGGCCGGTCGCAGGACCTTCCGAGTACTGACTTCTAGCCAGCAGTCCGGCATCTAAAAGCAGTCCGGCATCTACTGGTAAGTACAATATATAGGTTTGGAATCAAGAGCAATGACGTTCTTTCAATCATTACACATTTTCTTAATCACAGCTGTTTATTTTCATGAAAAGCCTTCAATAAGTAATCATGCAGTGATGCTGAATTAAGCACAGGTACAATTACGCTTTTGATCTAATTGAGATCAATCCCGTTCTTTGTAATATTTACCTCCCATCTCTCTACCGCCCTTCCAAGGTATTCTCAAGACGAAATAATGTAACTGCAGTACCGTAAATATGGATCTTCCTATGGACATTAATAATAAATTCTTCAGTTTAGAAAGGTTGAGGTTTAATCGGCTAATTCAGCACAAAACCGCATGGCTGTCCGCTCTAAATAAGCCACAAAGTTTCAAAACCCCACAACCTCAAAACCAATAATGACATTAATAAGATATCATAGAGGCACACTTTTTTACTCCAATGATCATAGCCACGTACACACTAGACTCAAAGCATCCTGTTTAATACAAAAAAAAAACTGTCTTCTCGTTGTGCAGATCTTCCTTGAAAACCTGATAATCACTCAGCCTACACAAAATGTAACTGCTGTCATGGAAGCCAAAGATTTATTATTCTGTTTGTTTGATTGTTTCTGGCGCAACAGCCAAGTGGCCCAGGGCCTCCTCATTCATGAGGTTTTCTAGATCACACATAACGACGTACCACGGTCCGTTGGACTCCTCTGGACGAGTGATCAGCTCGTCGCAGAAGCATCTACCTGACAACACGCAACACTATAAGAAACAGATATCCATGCCCCGGTGGGATTCGAACCCACAATCTCAGCAGGCGAGCGGCCGCATTCCTACGCCTTAAACTGCGCTGCCACCTTATTATTCTGGTCACAACGGTACTCATACTATACCAGTTAAAGCCCCTGTACATAAAAACATCTCATTTCCCCAAAATAACCTCGTTTTAATATTACAGACGAACTCCACATATCCGGACGCTGGTTATCCGGATCGGCTTGGCATTTCGCGTAAATTTGTCAAGAATTCTACAAAACTAAACTTCCTTGAAATCACCGGTTATCGGATATTGTATAGTAGTGTTATGGCTGCGAGAACTTCTTATCACACGTGGTCGAAAAGTTTAAACGCAGGTACATACTGTAAATAGCAACAAGCGAACTTCAAACTGCCAATGTAGCCTATTTCAAAGAAAAATCCAATTATCCGGATGGCTCGCCGTCCCAACTAATCCGTATAAGTAGAGATCTACTGTAGGCCTACCTGCCAAGCGGTCTCCCACCTTCCCCACATTTTGATAGCACTATATCTCTATCCACAATGCGTCGTACATGTCCCACCTATTTCATCGTCCTTTATTATATCACTCTAATCTTATTTAGCGAAGAATACAAATTATAATATTTCCTCTCTTTTTTACCCCCAAATATTCTCCTAATCCTTCCATTATATTGTCAACTGTCATAAATATACCCGTATGTATTTTACATGAAAAAATAGACAAATTTTCAGACCCACACAAAATAATACGTACGTACAGGCATGGATTTGCAGTCCTGTATCCTGAACCGAAGTCTTGCATTTTAAGGGACAGCTGCAAATAACCTGAATATAATGTACTGTGGGTGCTCTGTATTCACAGTGTGGTGCAGAGTAAACAGCGTCTGTCTTATGGGCTTCTATAGTATGCCGTGTTGTTTGTTTTGTAGGAACCAACATTTCGAAGAAATTGGCTTCTTCCCTTCTCAGGGTAGAAAAGTATTCTACCATAGAAGTCAACATGCGATCATATATCCGTGATACGTGGGTTCCTGTCACCACGGTATGGCGTGTCCTCTAGTTCAGGGTGAAGGAGCGGCCTCCAATATAGAAGGCAGTTGCAAATGTATTAAATTAGCAGTCGCAAACATACGATAGGGGGTGGTACTCCAGCTTGGGGGTCGAGCGTGGAGCTAACAACTCACTGTATAAACTAAACCATGCTCCGAACAGAAACAGGTAGTAAACTTTTATGTATGCGGTAATGAACCTCCGGCTTCCACAAAATGCGGGGAATTTCTTGACTGTATGAGGACCTATTAGCTTCTCAAGAAGGACTCTGCTCCATGGAGTTCGATAGTCATGTAGATATACACTTTTTAATCACACAAAAATTTCCTGCGAGAAAGAGGCACTGACATATGTAGTCTGGGCAGCTATACAGCAGGTTATGTAAGGTTAGGATGTTGAAATAACTCTATCGAGATGGACCCGAACAATTCACCAACCTACGAACCTACCTAACGCCTGATCTACGTTAGTACATTCCGCCAAATCCACTATGCATTCAACTGATATCGGCCTCTTTAGAAAAATGAGACCATGAATGTGTTATAAAACCAACGTTCAGAATCATACTGCACATAGTAACGCTAAGCCGCCACCTTTGGTTACATCCATCTGGAAACTTGACGCTCACGTACCTGCACATTCATGACATAATGGACGACTTTCACGAAATGTAATGATGGCAGACTATGCATCAGCAACCGTCACATTGAACTGCTTGACGTTACGAAAATCGGTGTAACAATATTTGTACTTGCAACGCAGTAAACACCACAGCTGTTCTCGTGATCTGCGAGACTACCGTACAGACACATGGCTGAGCTGGGATGATGATGATGATGATGATGTTTGAGCTGCTTAATGGAAATGCTGTGGCATTATATCATGAGTAGATGTGGTAAATGTGCTAGTTTATATCAAACATCATTCTGCAGATTTATGTGGTTTCAAATGACGCTTGCTTCACAGTGCCCTTGAACCTCATTACAGCTTTCTCTCTTGAGGCTCCGCCACATCCCAAACAGTATAACTTTTGTTGAAAATCTTTTGTTCTATTATTAACGGCAACCTGAAGAACAAATATGAGCACGGAGCATTGGTGGTTTAATAGTGACAACGGCAAAACCGCAGTACTCGGACAAAAACCTGTCCCAATGTCACTTTATGCACAACAGACTACACGAGGAATATCCAAGGTTCGAACCCGGGCTGCCGTTAAAAAATTATGTTCATTTATATATTTAAAAATTCAGTTCCTATCTAACAATAAACAGTTTCCACTACAGAGAACAACTGGATGATGCTGTATTGGAAAATGAACATCAAAAGGTAGCACAACGCATACTTATTCATCTAAACCAAGTTACAAATACTTCACCACGTAATTTATCCAACATTTGTATTTTAACCCTATATCTGCGTATCCATAATATAATTAGCAATAATTACTCTTTCCTTTGTTAACTATATCCTGAAGATGGCCACTGCAGACCGAAACATGTAGCAGTAATGTCACGTATTAAAAACCATTGTCTTGATGTTGTCTCTTTATTGCTGTCCAGTGGGAATAAATACTGTGAACAGTCTATATTGTCAGTATCAGAGGAAACATACAAGTGCACTCTGTGGGAAAAAATGCAAATTTTTCAGATGTACAGTAGCCACTGTGTTTCGAAATGGTTAGCAGACATGCACATAAAAAACTGCCAGTAAATATGAGACACGCACTGAACCGCGTGCTGTGATTACACTGCACGATTGAACGCAATGCGATATATAGATGTTGAATCAAGTACGACTGAAGTGCTGGTAGGCCATCTGTAATAACTTACAGTGTTTAAAAGGGCTGAGAGAATCCATAATCTCATCCTTGCCCATGATAAACCAATTCCTACCCTACCACAGACTTTCGAAACACTTCAACACAACAGCAATAAAAAAAAAATTACAAGTCCGTGAATTCAACTACTAATTAAATCACCCATCACTTCACTCACACAGCTCATTCACTCAGGCATGCAACCATCTAACGAATCGTCAATCCACCCACCGAATCATTCATCCGTCATTCCATCAGAATACAGGCCGATCCAAACACCGAACCACTAAACCACGCTTCAAACCATTTAACCGGATAATTAGTAAAATACCATCCTTGTACAAGAGGACTGTATGAAAACTTCCTTTATTCATTTACAATGCTTTTCGGGCTTTGTATTAATATCTGCCTTGAAGATGGTCAAGCACAGGTCGAAACGCATAGGAAATAACATTATACACAAGTAACTGGATGTTTAATAGAATCATCTAGTGTAAATAAATGACGTTTTATTAATTATCATTGCCATTCTGGGCTAAAAAATATGATCGATTTCAACTATTTAGCCGTCAACCCTTAATCTACCCCAACAGCGAGGCATGTAACAGGCTGGTGAGAAGAAAATTAATAATTCATGGGACAGGAAACATCATAAATATATTCAATCAGTTCCTTATACAATATTATGCTGAACCATGAGAATTAATTTCTGAAAGATTTTTTATAAATTAAAGTAGTTTAGCCTCTCACGAAATTTCCACTTTTCGGCAAACATAAGGTTTGACGTCATCACAACAAATGCCCATTAATCTTACTATTTCTCAAGACATTTCTGCACACTTCAAGACATTCAACATTCACCTCCCAAAACACATTTCATTGTAATACCTAATCGATTTTTGTCTATCTAGTACCTTTTCAATGTACATATTTGGTATTATTTCAGTGGCTACGTCCATATTACAGAAAACTGAAATGTTGTAATGATTCCTAACACAGAGCTCATCTAGCCATTTAGTAGTTCAGCCGTACCTCCCAAAATCTACACTTCATACAGAGTTACTGACAATAAGAGAAGGCAGTACTTGGTTTCTGTTGTTACGGGAAAATGAAACTGAGATGCATAATATTTAACTAAATAAATGCCATCCATACGGTAATTTCGTCGTCCTCTTCTGCCAAAGTTTCACGTACGAAAATTTCTTCTTGCAAGGTTTTCCAGAGTTGTGACATTTAGTTAATGCCAGAAAGCTAACGAAGTTTGAAGAACTGAAACTTTGTATCGAAGACCCTTACAATGACGCTGATGATAAAAGACAGGTTTGTGAGACAGTATATTCGTGCGTTTCGTAAAAACTTAGAAATTATATCAGTGCAGCTGGAAGACACTTTGAACATTTCAGATGCTCCATAGAGGTATTTTGTTCGTTCAGTTCAACTGACATGTATCCTCCAGTGTGAAGTGAATTTTTCGCTGCTCTGTAGATATCATGGTTATTTAACCAAATGTGTAAGGCAAGGGTCTCCCCATAACATGCCAAGTAGGGACAGATGGGAAGCAGAAGTTTGCTATACTTTTCTCGACCTCGGCACTACGTAGAAGTGAGCGGTAAATGCCACTCCCCGGGCTCTCTACTGCCAGGAAACCTCACGGGTGGGTCACAGGGCTGGTATGGACTGGGGTGGAGAAAAAGTTCTTGTCCCCATAGCGCGGTTCACACCCGTCCAGCCTTTAGCAAGTCGCTACACCAACTATGGTACTCCGGATCTCTCTTGAAGAGCCGCACGGACACTCAGTTCTCAGTAAGACTCCTCTTATTCACCTTGCACGTTGAATGACTGCATAACACTGTTGCTGATATCAGACATAATATAGACAGACAGCAAACAAGGAACTAAAACACGTAAACAATCCTGCTGCATCGAATTACATTTGGAAGAGAGGAAAATGCAGAACAGCTTCATCGGTACGAATCGCCTTTTTTAGTTTGTAAACGGGAAGAAGTGAGGTGTACGCGGTGGTGAAGTTGGTTGAGGCACTGCGCTACAAGTCGGAAGGTCGCGGGTTCGGTTCCCGATGGTGTCACTGGAATTTTTCATTGACATAATCCTTCCGGCCGCACTGTGGCCCTGGGATTTACTCAGCATCCAACAGAGATGAGTACCAGGAATATTTCCTGGGGGGGGGGGTAAAGGCGGCCGGTGCGTAGGGATGACAACCTTACCATCTTCATGTGCCGAATGTCTTGAAATCTGGGAGCCTCAACCTCCTGGAACCCTCTGGGCCTGTCCAGGCCTGTAAAGGGATTGCTTTACCTCTACCTTTGCCTTTAACCTGTAGGAAGTTGGTTCCTATGCTACAAAGACGACGTGGACTTTCTGGGATCTAATCCCGCCATTCGTTAAGCTAATTAAAATCCAGAAGATTCCGTTCTCCTCAAAAATGACACAGTGTCAGGTCCCGGCGTTTTGTGACGTGGTATTCGTGGGTCGAAAAATCATTGAAAACTAGCATCGAATTAAATCAGTTGTGCATGACGCCTGCCTTGTCAACAGCATTATTATTTTGAACACCCTTCATCGTCCCTGCCGCGGGTAAGATAATTCAGTCCATCTCCTTTTAACGTAGTCAACTGACACGGAACCAATACACCTGAGGACGACACATTCAGCTTCCGGAGGGCTGTGCTCGGCAGAAACGCAAGATGATCGACAACGATTACGTCATATTTTATTGCAGGACACCCCCGTCAGAGGCATTGGTGTGGTAAAAATATCCAGCAGCATTCCAGTACAGTTTCACCAGACACCTTTCTCTATTTCTGCAACTTCACTAGACCGCTGACAGTCTCGACAAACAAGACGTGACCTCCTGTTCTCACAGCGGTGATTGTGATTACTGTTATCGAGTGATATGTAACGTCGTATAATCTGGTATAAGTACGAAGGCGTTTCGGAGGAACGTGCTGCTCCCGTCTTCAGGGTAGCAGTGTAAACCGCGCGGGGGAAAAAGAGGCCAGATATGGGGAAAGAAGGAAGAACACAGGGGTGCCAACGGGAAACGGTGAGAACAGGAAGGGGTGAAGTCCTGTTCCTTCAGCCTCCGTATTTTTCCAGGGGCCGAGATAGTGTAGTTAGTAAGTATACTGACTCGCTACGGATTGGACGGTCCCGGGCTCAAAACTCAGTGGTGGTAAGATTTTCCGGACACACGAGACCGGCACCAAGGCCCCTCCCAGCTTCCTGTACGAAGGGTACCGGGTCTCCATCCCGGGAATATAGTGGCCAGGATTGGCTCTGACTGCCCACCGTCTTTTAGGGCCGAGGCGAGTAGGCTATACCCCTACCTCTCCTATGTGCCTGCTGGGCATGTAACGGGATAACCTTTACATTACCTATATGTTACCGTGGATCAGAATGCAAACTCCTCGTCATCATTACAACAAGGATGAGACTGGATGAACATACAGTACACACGTGAAAATAGAGAAATATATATGCAAAATAATGGTTGAAAAGGTTGGAAAAGCACCACATTCGGAATATCTAGGCATAGGAAGGAAGATAATATTAAAACGCATCTTAAAGGAACAGGGTGGGACTGTATTTTATTTCATGTCACACCAGCAGGAGGGAGATATCAGTGCAGTAATAAACTTCAGGTCTCCTAAAACGCAACATTCCCTTTGAATGTAGCAGCAGCCACAAAATTCATACACGCATACAGCACGAAAAAGCATATTATCTGAAACAGAGATCCATGAAAAAATAAAAACAATTTTCCTAAATGGTCATTGCGTAAATTTGCATTAGGTGCAGCTTCACACAGAGCATCAAATAGCACATGTAGAAGATTTAGCTGACTAATATTCATAAACGCCGCCACGGAGACCTCCCATGTCACGAACATTAATCGTAGGCGCATATTTCATCACGGCATTTCTCTTATCATTCCTTAAAAATAGCACGTCGAAATAGACTCTTCGATTATCTGAAACGTTTCCCTGCCGTGAACGAGCAAAGACCATCTACGTAGTTGACTTTCGTATGATAAGTGATAATAAATTCCCCAGTCATCTCTTCAATCAGGATCGTTCAAAGACAATAACAAGAAATTACGTACTGGACAACGCGCGTGCTTGGCAGAGTTTCATCACGATTTCGGCCCACGTTGTGCGGGTGGCCTATTATGACACGCAGGTGCCGTACGATATTGTCGAATGTTCAAAAAGTATCCACTCGGTCCCAAACAGATATAATGGGTCCACTACCCCCTGTGGATTTCATTTGTAAAGGCCGGTTAAATATGACCACCTGCTCCCGTCTCCCCTCCTACAACGGACCATCCTTCAACGAAATGCAGCATCAACGCTCGATACCCCGTACAGTCTTTGCTGCAAGAAAATGGACCTCACTGAAAGGGGTTATGCAGTCGGCGACAATATACAAGCCAATTTTCTTTTGTGTATCTGATTACATGTAGCGTGACGATTCGCGTTCTCTGGGGGGGACGACCCTGTGTCGATTAGTAAATAGTAACCGACGTTTAGGAAGCAATTACTGCATCCACCTTCACGGTCCACCTCTTCTTGGACACTTCAAACCCCAGGTGGCAGCAAGCCTTTCCGAAACGACCTCTCTATCTACTAATGTATATGACGTCATATCACAAAATAATTTTTCATCAACACTGAGGTGAGACCCTGAAGCCTTGAAATGTGGAAGACAGGAAGTCAGGTCAGAGGTAACACAGGAAGTCTTATCTCTGGTGACTTCCGACTTCATTGGCATTAATACTGTTTTTTTTTTATGTTAAAGAATTTCATGCTGAGGAACATGAATGTCACCGCCGTCCGTCTGACATTATTAGCTATTTGGGACAGGGGTGCACAGGTGCCGGGTCCCAGACCGACAGAACGACTAACTCTTGTACGGTAGCGCCTAGTATCTGGGGCCCCCCCATTACGGAACGTGCTTCATGTCACCCTCCTGGCACCCAGAATTTTGAGGTTACACAAATTTTTTGGAAAATGTGAGCATCCCTGCATTAGGCTTACTTAGAATGGGAATCACAAATAGCAAATTTCTGGAAGCCCGATTTACCGAATTTCAGAAATTCCGTGCCACATATATGAACAAGAACATCTGTGGCCTTAGGCAAACTGGGAATTCTTGTGGATCGGTAGGGCTGAACATGGGAATGGCCTAAGAACTCCAGTGTCGCATCAGAAAAGTCCATTCATAACTATAGGCTCTGACAGATCAGACACGTGGGCAGACACTACCTCTGCAACACATCATTTGGCTTTGTAAACAATGCCTAAAAATGTAAGATTCCTCCAGTTTCCTGTTGGCTATGAATTAGTCAGGCTACGTGGAAGTGTTTCATCTAATAAACATATAAAATAAAAAATTTCCTGTCAGTTTCCTGCTTCCCAATAGAGAAGAACCCAAGACATTATAAAATCTACCCTGTACTCATGCCAGTATGTAATGACAGCCGCAGATGTTAAAGTGACCAGTAAGTACTGCGGTATAGTCTGGTTGAGATTCAAATACTCATTCTCACACACTGCGCTAAGTACGTCAGTATGCTACTTCCCCAATGTGGGTGTTATTCATTCATTACCTTTTGAGTAACGTATAAAGAGTCTTCCAAATAGAATGCCCCGATTTGAAACGCCTGTAACTTTAGGAGAAAAATCAGATAAGACGATGTTGTTAATTTCAGCGCAATCGCCAACTCTTAAACAGTTCCGCTGTCCTAAATTGCGCGCGCATCTTTAAGTATAGGTAACGGACAGCAGTATGGATGACGTGTTCTGCGCATCCAGTACAATGGCTGCAATACAGCGTACACTGACAAGGCTAATCGTTTTAATCCGCACGAAGAAAGGATTCTTCTTCTTTGTTCACTACAAAACCACGAGGGCATACCACCGTGTCGAAATTGGAAGAAAAAGGAGCAGGGGCTTGGGCGGGTGGGGTGGGGGAGAGGGCGTGAAGAGGCTTCCTCTGAAAGGAGATAAACTTTGTTCAATGTCTGACACAATATCACAACGACGAAAATCACAAGGTGCGCTCCGTTGTCACGTAATCCTACGATGTACATCTGTAGTACGAAATACTCGCTGTTAAATCATATCTTGAGCGACTCTGACCCCCTTCATATCTTGACAGCCTGTTTTATTTTCGTTCCCTCATACGTGGTACATATATTCAGCCAGGTAGCCCAGTTATTATTGGCCAAAAAGTTTGCCGATAAGAATTCCGCAACTATTTCCAGTTCCCCAGGGCCACGCACATCTCAGTTCTGTGTCAACCATTTTGATTAAATGAAGCTAATAACAAAACTTAACTTACCACATGACCAACCAGTGCCAGATCACAGATGAAACCACCATCTTCAAGACCGAGGATATGAAATTGTGCTGCTTTACAGCGATTACACACAACTGGTGGTGGTAACTGATAGCAGTTAAGTAAGGAACCATACGTTTCAGTTCAGAGTAATCAACGTGGGAACTGTAATGGAAAATGTCGCACTGGGACATGTTTTTGTTCAGGAACTTTGGAATTGTCCAAACAATTATGTTTCCACTAATACTCCATATTCATTCAAGTATAATTTGGCGTATGGAAAATGAACCCATTAGAGGAAGCAATTCTACAGACAAAGAGTCTCATTCTAACATAAAAACAACATCACATATAAAAGACAATGGTTGAACGGCGAAGAGCAGAGGAAACCCGAAAAAACTAATAAATTAGTGTTGTATTGTCAAATCGCCGACCATACATCTCAAATGATATCACTCGGTACTGAACACCCACCTCAGCCGCCGAACTGTCTAACCTATGGCGTGTCCAGAGTTACAATACTACGTTAAAAATTGAAAAAAAATTCAATTTAGCCATTCAGTTGTGTTATTTATAAGATAAAGATTAAAATACCGTTAACACAACTAACATGACTGTATTATTTATTGTTAGAATGTTGTTTCTCGTTTTGGTAAAGTTAAACTTAATTTCGTCTTTTATACACTGTTTCTGTGTTCTTGTCTTGTTATGTTCTGTTGCCGGGAAACTGTTTGGTATTACGATGTTCATATGTTTGGGAATGAGACCTCTGTTAAGATACTGCCAGGCAAAAACGATGTTAGCGTGCAATTAATTATTTTCCTTTTGTGTTTCTATATTTAAACATGTTCTTAGCTTGAACAGCGATAGGCATTTTTAAGTCAGTCTTCCATTGTGTTAGTCATAAGATAAAAGAACAAAATGCCTTTAACACAAATAAAAGTCTGTATTATTTATTGCTGCCAATAAATAATACAGACATTTAAGTTCTGTTAATGGTATTTTGTTCTTTTGTATAATTTTTTTTACATTAGAAATTTATTCTAGAAGTTACTAATTATGTAACTTCACCTAGACCCTTTGCTGCTGTACCTTATTCAGGCCCTACCTCGGCTTATTTGGCAGCCCGTGTGCCTACAAAACTGGACTGCGAATTCGTACCGTGAAGTAGCACACAAGACTTCTTCATTACTTCCACAACGTCATATGGTTGCATGCTAGTACAAGTATAATTTCATTTAAGAATAACATGCTCTTCCCTGTGTCGATTTTCACGAAACTCACAGCTGACCAATTCCTTACCGACATTTCAGGACAACCTATCGCTCCAGAAACGTCTGCAAGGAATTGGCACTATACGCTGCGTATATATCCCAGAAGATCGAATATCTCAAAGCCTAAAAGTGATATACTGAAGAACTCGGGCGGTTATGTCTGCCAATGTTTCTCACTTACATGTTAGTTAAATCCCTTGTTCTACGATATAATGGCTTCGGTCATCGAAAATCGTGACGTAGCAGCTGCCGAATCAATAATGAAGGACTACGAAGAACATCGCTCTAATACGCAAGCATGATACGACTATCTCATAACTTGAAAAAAAATGCATTTTTTCCAAGGCTCTATGAGGGATACAGCCATCAATAATACTGAAACACGTTTTAATTTTCGTCTCAAACCTGGCAAAGACTAGTAAGTGGAGGAAACGTTTCTACAGTTTTACTCCGCAAATATGAAAACAAAAAGTGAAGGTCTGCTGGAGTGTTGTGAATGCGCTGATTAGTTTTCATGCACAAAAACTAGTTGGTAGAAGCAAAACACGGCTGTGGGGCAAAGCATTAATTATTTTTTGTAATTACGTTATGCATTCACTATCTCCAAACCCCCTCCCAACCTCCTGGCAATAAGTTATATGTATAACTGCGGACTGCGACCACAGCCATCCTGTTTGTTTATGACAATACAGTCCCACCTTTCATGGACATACAGTGGCCAGGCAAAGGGCTGGACCGGAGAATCTGGGTTTGATTCCAACTGCGAGGGAAGAAAATATTCTTTTCTCCAAAACGTACAAGCTGGCTCTCGATTGCATATTCTCCTTCCCAACTGACACCGTACGCTCTTTCTCCGGGAATAAAGCGACCGGGACGTGAAACTGACCACTGACCCTCTTCTAGCGCCAAGCTTACGATTGCACGGTGCTATACCTCCATTATCCCATACGCCTTCAAAACACGTTATTTAAAGATACCTTCACCTGTGACCACAGCCAGACACAGTTTTTGTGGCCATGAAATACTGTATTTCTTACGTATGTACCTACCTAGGTCCTTATCTGGAGCTTCATATGAAGTAAACGAACAAATGCCACCTGTGAGAAAAGCATTATACACAGAGAGCCACGAAAAAGTAGCCCCCCTTCCGTTTTGCACGTGTCCTTGTGATATTCTCTCTGGCGTTAGTATGTATATTGCGTAGTGTTTGAACAGTTAGTCAACAGTCCTGCTGTCACGATATTGAGGTATACCCGATGTAACATAGTAATTTTGATGGCTGCAATTGCGTGGCTGATGTCCTTCAGATCCTGCATCGTGCGGATTTGATTCGTATACCGTACTTTTCTCTGGGGACACTGAAAAGTACGGTATACGAATCAAATCCGCACACGATTCAGGAACTGAAGGACATCAGCCACGCAACTGCAGCCATCAAAATCACTATGTTACATCGGGTATACCTCAACATGATTAGACGTGCGTAGCTGTGTAGTGATGCAGGAGGCAACCACTTTCAGCATCTTCTATGATGGTATATCATTCCAGCATTTGGCTACTGTATTAATTTCTGTATTTACGCTATGCTACGGACCCGGACTACTTATTCGTGACCCACCCTGTACAAAGCTTCGGAAATTGGATATTAATTGGTGTGAGAATAAAATCAAAAATCAAAAGGGGAAAATGAAAGTCTGGTGTTTATTTTCTTGCATAATTAAATACGCTTTCTCAACCAGCAGGCACATTACAAGACAGCAAAGTCTGAATGAATTAAAAAGGACGCGGAAGGACGAGGTGCCATCAGTATTAATATTATCGTAATTGCCGTTGTGAAGTTGTTTCGGAGAAACCTACTCCCTGCGACTTAAACTAGGTCATGATCACCATGTACCGTAACTGCAATAACTGTAAAATAAACCCCAACTATACTCTGTTCAAGGTTTAGCTGAGACTACCAACTTAACATTGCTGCGATGTATTTTAAACAGGCAAAAACCACGCTGCTACAGTCAACATAAATACGTCTGCTGTGTCCTGTGGCATTGGACATGTTACAAACGACATCAGTCAGTTTCACCAAAATATTGGTTAGTTCCAGCCGACCTATATGGAGTCGTATCGCACAATACTGGAACCTGTATCAGCGTCGCTGTCGAAATCCCGGATCTCTGGTAAATTAAGTGTTTGCAGAAAGGCAGCTACAATGAAGGCTTACAGTGTAGTAAGTTATCTCACCTGCACGATACACCAGGTACAGGAGGACAAACAGGTGCAGCTGGCTCCATTTTATTCCTATGAGTGACTTTACCGCAGGGCCATCATCATGCAAAATACAACGACAAAATATTCCATGTGAAAATAATAGTATTTACATTTGCTATTACAAAACTGATCACTGTTATAATTTCAGAGCCTTTTCTACTGACTTGTATTACTGTGTAACTCAGACGTATCTTGCTAATATAAAATTATCAGTCAAATGTACCTTCTTGAGGTATTTACAAGGATTTTCATTCTTTTATAGGGTTGCGGTAAAAGGTTTGTATCGTACGTGCTTTACCAAAACTGCGAATAGCAACTATCAGCTTCGTCATGTCTCTTTGCCTGTGTATCCGACAGTACGCATTGAAAAAACTGGCTCTTACAGGACGGAGTTATATGAAACTTTGATATTATGTCTCGAAAAACTGTCAGGAAAATTCAAATTTAATCAAAATCTGACAAGAATAACGGGTACGTTACACAAATACCATTATGCATTTATGATCATATCTTGCTCGACTTCTCTTAGAATGAGAAATATTTCAGACAAAAGTTGTAGAAAAAATAAACACACATTTCATATTCAATAACTTATTCCGAAAATCGTACCGTTTATGAGCTAACGTGTAAAATACAGCCAGACAGGACAAAATATGGCTGCACATGCGCTTTGCGTGCTAGATAATTAAGGCTACAAGCACACACTTAGAATATTTAATAATATTGCTTTTGTACGGCAACAAATGTTGCGCGAACGCGTCTCGATATTACGTTAAACCTAAACTATCTTGTTAACCATAAGCACTTCAATTAAAATCACATATATTTGTTCTGTACACCTTAATTTAAAGAAAAATTGTGTCTATGTGCAGCATGATTCATAACTGGACACCTTTGCTCTGAATATTTTACACATCCCATTTTGATAATAATTTCCAGAGATTTTTTGTTATTTAAATTACCAGTTGTATTTCAATGGCGTAATGTGGGGGGCGTAATATCATGCTAATGGGAAGACACGTGGTCACTGTAAACAAGATGTACATCCAGCTACAGAAACTAGTCAGAATGTGATCGAACTGTAATTTACTGCCATTTAGACAAAACATGATAAGACAAGGCAAGACAGAGCAAGACAAGAAGCTGCAGAAATGACAATTTTGAGCCACTCACACCTGTGAAATATCCCTCGGAAAGCATTAAATGTGAGGCTCGATGGGACCCACGGGCCGTGCATTGCCTCCGTCGCGAAAAGAACCTCTCTTCCTTGATCATCTACCTTCTGTTCTGGTCACTATACCGATTCAGGAGTGAGAAAGGTACAAGTACAATCACCCCCGACTAACGTCGTCTCGTCTTACATAGTTATACGGTTAACATCGTTTTCTCCAGACGCAATTTTTTAAGCCACGGGTAATGGATACGTACGATGCTGAAGATGTCTTCGAGTTGCTGAACTACCGCGGTAAGAAGCTCATGTTCTACGATGTTGAAATTTGAAATCAAAGAGCTCTTGAAGTGAGGAACCTGAGACTGAGCCTAAGGAGAGGAGTATGACGGTTTTGAAGTTGACTGCGGTGCTTGGGCTGACTGAAGGTGGCATCAAGAAGTCTGCGATCATTTACTTGGCAGAGCAGCGAGATACAATCACACAAGGAAATACGAGGACACTTGCTGGCTACAAGTAGACCCTGAAGGAGAAGAAAGTTTCTTTGTCTAGCCAAAGTCCCGTGCTTGATTCCTTCAAGACAAATTCAGGGGCACGTGCATCGCCACCTGTGTCTTCGGATAATGGGGGTGATGATCCAGATGACCCGCATATATATATATATAATTATATACAGGATGTCCCAGTAGGAAAGGTCAATATTCTGGGAGGTCAAAGTATCGGCCATTTTAAGCAAAAATGTTTATATGAACATGCGTCCTATTCCGAACGGTTTCCGAGATAGAGCTGTTTGAATTTACAACCGCAAAATTGTTGATTAGAAAGAGATATTACGTGTACGTACTGTTTCTAATACCGGTATTTATTGTTCAAGTGACAGAGTTGGTACAGTTTATAATAAATGTTCGAAAATTCCACCGTCAACATCAGTGCACTTTGCAA
>Ga0123354_10008281_pt1 | contig 15793 bp, 8 predicted proteins | sample TergutLab28metaG_2_FD_97872 | JGI IMG/M metagenome (GOLD analysis project Ga0123354, IMG submission 97872) | Labiotermes labralis P4 segment gut microbial communities from Petit-Saut dam, French Guiana - Lab288 P4 | ecosystem: Host-associated > Arthropoda: Insects > Digestive system > Gut ...
AGTGAACACACTGTACAGTGACAGGCTGGGGAGTGCACTGCTGGAGTGAACACACTGTACAGTGACAGGCTGGGGAGTGTAATGCTGGAGTGAACACACTGTACAGTGACAGGCTGGGGAGTGCACTGCTGGAGTGAACACACTGTACAGTGACAGGCTCGGGAGTGCACTGCTGGAGTGAACACGCTCTTCACGTCCACTGCAACATTCGTTCCACGGTCATGTTGTTTGGTTGTGTCGAAATTACAGTGGAATTCAAGAGCTGGTAGTCGACACGAATAATAGTCATATTCTGATACGCTGAAAGTGAACTGCAGATGCAAGACGCAAATACTCATCGCACACGAACACGGAGGCAGGTGCACACACGCACATACATTGTAGCATCTGCAAGACAGACGTCACAGCCTTGGACAATATTAGCATCCATACAAAATATGTATTGTATGTGAAACGGAAACCTTCAATACAATGCTCTCGCGACTTTATTAACACGCGGGGCACAGTGTAGAGCAGTCAGAATAAAACTCATAAGCAGTACCTACGTACTATCCATTCGTACAATAGTTTTCTGACGGGGGTATGGTTTAAGAAAACCCATTAACGTTGGAAAAATACAGCGGCAGCAAATCGGTTGTAATCGGCAAAATGTCAACCTCTTCAAGCGATCTTAGATGCAAAGAGTGGCAGTAGACAGCCACATTGATATCGACAGTGTGTTATCTGTACGTGATAAGGAAAGAAGCGCCTTTATCACATAGAAGTGAACAATCTCGACATTTATCCTTCATCGAACTCAGTTCTTTCTTCAGTGTCTACCCGTTCAAAACAAGTTTAAATTCAAGTGAAGGCAAGCTAGATCAGGTCCAGTGTTTACTTGCACAACGGAGACCATTTGCCAGTCTACCTACGAGCGGTCCGCGCTTCAAGTCTTCACTTCCTGAACAGAGGTACTGAAATTTAAATTGTGTGGTTTTGTTACAAATGACCCTCCTTTAGAGTTACAGAATGTTGTGGAAGATACGTTAATTATGGATTTTCTGATTACATCTTGCTACTATTACTTTCCTTTTCTTCCCTACAAACACCTGGTGCCATAAAAAAACGCACGAGTACTCAGAATACAGTCGGTTCACGTACTGTGCTTGTCACCTTGTGCAAAACTCGGTCGCGGTCTCCAGAACTGATTTATGTCCCAATCGGATTTTATCAGACTCGTGTAAACTCTGGATTTTATTTATTTTTTCGTTGCGCCGTGCATTAGGTGATGTGGCAGCATGTCATAGAGCGGCACGCCACTCTATGACATGCTGCCACATCACCTAATTTATATAACAACGTAATTTTACCGAGTGTTTTAACATAAATGTAACTTTAGTTAGGTACAGATAAAGCTCCCTGATGATGGTCATCAAAGACCGAAACATGTAGGAGCGATATTATTGAGTATTTTAATGTAAATTTAAAACTTTTAACCAAATTAATAAATAGGGCATTTGTTGGTGTGTAAACTGCGTAGATCTGGATTGTACTGTTTCCTAAAACTCGTCGGAAAATAACGTCCGTGCTGTAACTTTTTCACAACTTCGAGCTAGCGTGTGCCTTTGTCTACAGTAGGGTCTTATTTTACGGCGGGATTACGTTCTCGAATATTTGGTTGTAAATCGAATCGTCGTAAAACGAATACTATTTAAATAGTTTAAAATGAGAAAGGTTCATGGGTCAAACAAATTAGTCAAATAATTTTATAACGTACAATATTTCTTTACATTATGACATACAATTTTATTTTATTGAATTAGGTACACAGAAAATAACAAGATAATTGAAAAAATTTCAATCCAATCACTTTTTATTTTGTTGAAGAATGCCCCGGCCGTGGTTCAGAAAACATCAAGAAAGAATGTAACGTCAACTGTTTTGATTTTTTCTTCTATTCTCTCTTTTTGATGGACATCAGGGGTGGAAAAATCACAGTCAACTTAAAAGAACTGCACTAAAATAGAAAAAGAAGAAACACATGCACACCGGAAAAGAGCTAGAAGCGCACTAAGTAGAGGAAGGACGCTTAAGTTGCGACAGTGATGCACCACAAGTCGGGAGTGCTCGGTCCGACTGGACAAGGGTCGTAAAAATGAATCGTTGTAAAACGAACTGTCGCAAAACGAGATCCTACTGTACTGTACTCTGTTGCTACCTTCCTATGCACGAATTTACTTAACGTTGGAACTATTTTGGTGGCGGGACAGGTAATTATGGACTACGAACATTATATCAGTGTAGTCGGTACAGGCTACGGGCTAGACATCCAAGCAATCGTGGTTTGACAACCGGTAGCTGCAAAATATTTTTTGTTATCCAACGCATACAACCCGGTTCTAGAGCCTACCCAGCCTCGTATTCGACGGGCACTGTGTGCTCTTTAGCCGTGAGCACACCGACCGGGTCGTAAAGCTGACCGGTCGCCTTTATCTACTGTCATAATTAATAACGGGTACAGTTACATTTCCACTCCCCCCCCCCCATACTTCATAGCGTGTAGAGGGAAATTTTTGCCTTTACGTTAACCAGAAAATGAAATTGGTGTATTGGAGGACGGTAAAGTGTGCATAACTGGAAATAAAATATTTATGATTTAAACCATCAATAAAATAGTAACACCTGATGAAGTCCATGTAGCTAGGTCAGTCTTAAGAAGCTGATAATTCCTCATCTAGTGAAGGGATTTTCCGCAATTTATGGAATTGGTAGGTTCATCAACTTGTTCACAACAGGCAACCACTGACCACTATTCTGATCCCGATAAGTTCTGTCCACATATTCCTGCCTTACGTCTTTCACGATCCAGTTTAATAGTAGTCTCACATTTACGACATGATCTTCCACGTTTTCTCCTTCCTTCATGTTTTCCAACTAAAATCCTGCGCGCAGTCCTCTTCTGTCTTATACATGGTACATACCCCGCATGTCCCATTCTTCATTTGATAAAAAATGTAAAGTTATGTGTGCCCACGCCACGAAGGCAGTCAGTGGGAGCAGACGTAACGCTCCACTCATTCTTAACCGCTGTGATAGACGGAGGTGAGTGGCTAAGATTAAGTCCCAGACGCTTTAACCCCGTGAAAACACCCCAGTTTCCACTGTTTTGGCAGTTTGATGGGACCCACAGCCAATCTGCATATATTGGAGGAGAGAAAAATCTTTTGCTCCTGCTGGGATTCAAATACCGAACCTTCCAACCGGCGGCCTAGTTACTGCACCAACTACGCTATGCTGGCTCAGATCTTTATTTGATAATATTAACAATATTTGGTGAAGATTTCATGTACGAAGCTCCTCACTATACAGTCTTACCCAGTCTCCTGGTAAGTCCACCCATTTAGGTTCCTAACATTCTACTCAAAGCCTCTTCTCGAGCAATCGCTTATTATTCTCCTTAAAAGTAAAAGGTAAATCAGTCCCATTACAGGCCCGAGGTGCCCAGAGGGTTCCAGGCAGTTAAGGTTCCTAGAATACGTGACAATGGCTCAGGATGGTGGTAAGCCCTACTCCCAGTAAATACTCCTGGTACTCATTTCTGTTAGAGGCTGAGTCGACCCAAGGGCCATAGTGCGATCGGAAGAATTATGTCAATGAAAAGTTCCAATGACACCTTCTGGAATCGAACCAGCGACCTTCCGATTTGTAGCACAGCACCTTAACCACTGTGCTACCGCGGTCCCCATTCTCCTTAAAAGTACCACATTTATATATATACGAGTAACATATTTTGAGTTCGGTTTCGCTAAAGCCTCTGACGACAAACTCGCTGTACTTCCTCCCCTTATTTAGCTACGGACTCTGTTGCTCGAGGCCCATACAAGCAGAGTATGTGCAAGCAAGGGGATAAAACCTGTAATGTGGTAAGAAGGGAGTAAATTAAAACAATTTACTGATCCGTGACGACTGTGCCGAGGTGTTACAACTTATGTCGCAGCATATCAATTAACTTCATCCTGTTCGACTAATATCTGCTAATTTGTTACGTGGTTTGCTTATTCAGTTCATTCAATCAGTGGCGAAATGCGGCCAATAACAGCTGAAGAAGAGTTCTCTAAGAATGCAGACCTGAAGAGAGCAGACGTGGAACATCTAAGGCAATGGATGGCCGCGCAGCCCCATCTGCCGAGAGGAGTTACAGGTAATCATAGAATTCTTTATTACCGACTAAGTTAAATTTATAAACTATGTGCGTAACCATAAATTCCCTAATCGCTCCAAAACCTGCAATTTTGATTTAAGAGAAAGCCCGTTCAACATTCAAGTGATGAATCTCACTAGTATATTTAGTAATTTGAAGGCAAACTGTATGATCTTGGGTTCGATTCCCGGCAGTGGAATGTACGATTCTCTTCTTCAAAACGTCAACAACGTGTCCTGCTCAACGGGTGCCGGGAGCCCTTTCTCCTGTGGGTAAAACGGGAGGGGCGTCAGGTTGATTGTTTACATCCACCCAGTGCCGAAGTTAAAGAATGAGTGGCGCCATACCTCTCCTTCACCTGTGTGTCTTCATGGCATCGACAGGGACAACTTTACCCTTACCTCACTGGACGGCCGTAAACCGATTTCCCAGCGCGGTAAGGAATTGTCGTTACCCGGTATATGAAAATCTCCCATTTTTTCGCCCAATGTGCAGGAGGTGACTAACCACCTACATCGGCGTTTCTCACTCGGTGTGTCATCAACTTTTCGCATATTGTGCCGTGACGCCTTGAACAGCAATCAATAAGCGAATTCAAGATACAATCGTTGATGATATCCACTATCATCCGCGATGCAGTGATTTGGTATTTCACTTGTGTCTTTAATTCATTCGTTCATCTAATTCATTCCCTTTCCTTGGTTTTAGGCATTTTTATACATTGTATTTTGAACGTTTTTCAATTCAAACGTATGTTACACTTGCCACTTTCGTGAGATTTCCGGTCAGACCACGTACTGTGCACATCCCAAAAATGCAACTAACAGCGTTGTGTTTGCTTGATATCGTTACTTTTGGTCAAGGTACGTACTACAAACGACTCTGAGAATTGCAACCTGTGGATTTCAGCTGTCCATGAGAACATCGGTAGCGCCAGGCGGCGACCGTTCTCTATCACGCTATTCATTTTCCTCAGACACTCCCCGGTCACTACAGTAATTGGGTATACATCCATCACTTGAAGCGTGACAATAAATTTGTATTAGTAACACTGGTACGAGCAGTAGTAATTAGTGTTCGTAGTGCTGCTGGTGGTGGTGGTGGTGGTGGTGATGGTGATGGTGATGGTGGTGGTGGAATGACACCACCACTGCCGTCCCTTTCCAACTCCATCTGATGACAGTCTGCGCTACGTATTGTGTAGTTCAGTCCGTATAGAATTTGTGTTCAGCACAGTACCTTGTGTTGGGAAAAATTAATTTTGACTTCATCTGATGTTTATTGGACCGTGCATCATTGTGATAATTGAAGAATAAAAAACCAACTTGATGCCACTTACTATATTATTTTACTTCTTAAAGGCTCAACATGCTTCGGGCACTACTATGCCCATCATCAGGAGCTCGCGACTATGTTGGAGATTACTACACTGTTGGTTTCGTTCTTGGTTTGCTGTATGTTGGAGGTTAGGTGCAGTTAGGCTGGAGTAGTGTCTGGGTTGCAGCCTGCAGCCCGGACACTACTCCCTAACCTACCTAACCTCCAACATACAGCAAACCAAGATCGAAACCACCAATGTGGTAATCTACAACATAGTCGCGAGTTCCTGATGATGGGCATACTAATACACGAAACATGTTGAGCTTATAAGAAGTACAATAAAATAATAAGTGGCATGAAGTTGGTTTTTTATTCTCCACTTTGACTTCATGTTCTGTACAACAAATTGTGTTACTTAAATTTAGGTGTATTCTTATTATAAATTTTAATTTTGCGTACAAATTCTAATGTGTAGGGAAAGAAGAAAAATGTATCATGTTTATGTAATAACAAGCAGCATAATTCTTTGTGTCAGATAAGTAGGCCTACATGCTTATCTCCAAGACGTTTATCATGCGCTCTGTGGCGTTGAACTCACAACTACCAAGTGTTATGTTTGCCTACAACCTGAGTACATACTGAAAGGCCGGTCTCTTAACAGTTACAGACAGAGCCTGACAACTGGATAAATCAACCTAAAATAACTCGTTGTTTCTCTTCCGCTTACTCAGTTCCACCAAGGACAGTGATTAGTACCAACTGTGACAAAACCAAAACTGTAAAGATGCAATCCGTTTAGAGGCATATTCTTTAACTTCAGTCCCTACTTTACAGAGAAAATCATCAGCCTCCTCAATACAAAACCATTGCTTGGGAATCTAATCTAATCTAATCTAATCCCATACAGCACACACACATACACTCTGTGTGAGGAATTCGGAGTTCTTTAACGTTACAATACGTGTTGCAAGTACTAACCATTCAGCTTTAAATATTTAGTGGAATTTCGATTCGTCTTTCTTGCGTAGTACAAAATTATGAAAGAATGCTTTCTTGGTGTCGAACTATTGAAAACTCACATATCGTTAAAAAAAAAAACTAAAAGGTCCTATAATATCAAATTTAATTAAAATCCACCCAGCAGTTCTGAGATAAAACGGGCAGACGGACGGAAACATTAAAAAAAAACCACCGTACGCTTCCAGCTGATGCAAGCAGTGCAAAGAAAGCACAATCATATCACATACCGCCGGTCCCAGCGGCCGCGCGGTCTAAGGCTTAGGTCTACGGCCGTTCACCTGCTGGGATCGTGGATTGGAATCCCACCGGCGGCATGGACGTTTGTCTGTTGTGTGTGTTGTCAGGTAGAGGTCTCTGTGACGAGCTGGACCCTCGTCCAGGGAAGTCCTACCGACTGTGTTGCGTCGTTGTGTGTAACTTCGAAAACTCATTAATGGGGAGCCAGAATAAAGCAGGCTGAACCGTTGGGCGACGCCTGCAGCAAATAGACAACGTAGCAATTTCGGTCAGAATAAAATACCTAGTTAGTCTCCTAAGACTAGGTGGAATCGTGAATAAGAGAGAAAAGATATATATATATATATCACATTCGGATATAAAATCTGTTTTTCACAAACAAACTGAATGGAACTCCGTGTTTAACGCCCCAAAAACCAAGCAAGTTGGATAAAGTGTAACGCTTTGGACATTTTTTAGGAAGCTCCTCAGTTTGAATCCTAGTTGTGGTACCGAATGTACTAACAGGGTTTCACGTGGTTATTCTCAGTTACTTCATGGAACCGCCGGAACAGTTCCTCTAATTCCGCCATGACCCGTTCCCTCTACAGCCCTTTAAATTCATCGTCCACTTATCCTGTCGTTCAAAAATAGGAGTGTATAATCTGAGAGAACGACAGCCCTGTTTTGTATTTTTTTCAATTTATGTATAGATGACATCACAAACTATATTAGCGGAGAAACTCCACACGCGCCTGTAATGGGAAAGGAAGGGATGCCTGCATTAGAGTTCACTAATATCTGGCAATTGAATCGTTTCACATATATGATTTACACAAGGCGATAGATCAGTGGGCGACAAATTGTAATAAGTAGAATTTAAAATGCAACCTTAATAAAATTAATAGAATATTAATCAAGAAAGGAGGAAACTGAAAAGCAGAGAATCTGGATGCACATATTTCGGTCCTGCAAGCCGGAAAAATAATGTACGTATTTAGGGGCAAAGCTGGAAAGCTCAGGAGAGTGCACGGCACCGTCCGCACCGTACAGGCGACCTACCCAGCGGCTCTTAAGACCACCACCCATCCAAAAACTCGGTACAGAAAACCATATGCTGCAACTCAATATCTAATGCTCCTGATGATGGGCTTATATACCCGAAACATGTCGAGCTAAGAATACATCAATAAAATTACCTAGTTGCATCAAGTTAGCATTTCACTTTATTTCATGTTTCGTAGTACAGTAAACTTATGGCACAGGATTTTGCTAACCGAAGAAGACGAAATTTTGAAATATAGCTATGTACGTCAACCAGAATATCTGAAGTGGGTAAATTAGGCAGTAGGTGAGCTTAAGAGAGGAAGCGTACAAAACTGGGTTGGTCATATATAGATTAGACAGACAACTACAAGCAAAATTATCTAAATTGCGTGTAACAGTAATTAAAGACAGTGAAGTACAAGTGAAATGAGAGAAAAGGGATGTCTAGTTCCATATTGGAATATGACACAAGAACTGGGGAGAAAATTAATATACACCGTCGTAATCGAAAAACATGGGATGATAGGATTTAGACCGGGAGCCTGGAATTTCGGAGGTATGGGAAGAGGTTTAGGAAAGGAAATGCCACCTAAGTAAAGAAGAAGAGAGTGAGACACATTTGAAATGGAAACAGACATAGAGATGCAGGGAATATATTATGAACAATACAGGATTACACAGAAAAAAAGAACCAGCACTTCTAGAAAGTAAGTTGTAACAAGATTATAGAATTAAGTATTTTATGTCAATTTTATAAAAATGTAAAGCAAATGTAACAACCAATTGTAAAATAACTGTACAAAGGCTACAGAAGGAGGGAGCGTAATCACCGTACACAGAAATACAGCACTGTACAGAACTAAATATATTAGAATAGACCTCCTAATGTTATTCATGTCTGTGCATTTATAAACAATTCACTAATTATAACCAACAATTGCACTAAATATTAAAATTATATATATATATATATATATATATTTCAAACATAATCCATCAAATTTCCCAACATGTTTCGATCTTCCTTAGATCTTCTTCAGAGAGTTCTTTACATCAGTTAAGCATATATAAAAACAGACGGATTGTTAGATTAAAATTTTTGTCCATAAAATGTGTAGATGTTATAAAATTCGTTGATGTGTGTGTACAGCTGCTTCAAGAGTTGTGCAACTCGTAGTATTATATGCTTTAGAATGATTCTGGAAGGTAACAAAATAGTAACAGTAAATATAATTACAAGTAATCGATTTCTGCAAAAAATAATAATAATGACAAGTATCTGATTAATTATTTACATACGCACAACATAATAGTAGTTTTTCACAGACCATATCAGGAGAACTGTAAGTTTTTGTTGTGATAGCTAGCCCGATACTGCAGTACGTAGACACAAGTTTGAAGTGCCTGCTTATTGTCAAGCAGTGGCGTGTTGCAGCTGAAGGTCATAGACAAGGTCGAATAAAGGATTTCGACCTCCCGACATGTTGCTTGGGTAAGAGTTTTTTTTTTCGACGGGTTTCCAGCTGAATATAGAAATGTTCCAAGATGTTCATATGTAAACCTTTATTGGCGTGTTTAAAAGGGTCACAGTATATTGGAATCGCCCGTATTCATGCATATGCTCCAAAATATGCACGAAAACGTTCCACTCCAAGATACTATGCCCCTTCTACAGGGCACACGATGTTTTCTTCAGTTTCTGAAAACCCCGACAATATGCCCCAACATCACTCACCTGCTGAACATGGTGAAGGATATGGCCTCTTTCTTAAGAGGTAAGATCGCGACATTTAAAGTAACAGTGTGTCATGCTCTTACAGCTCGGGCAATTTTCTAATATTCCTTCATCATTTAACGGGATGGTGAAATGATAACTGCGTTAAATTGACAGACATTTCCGATTTTGTTTCCTATCGCCACATTTCCTAACATCTCTCCCATGTAGTCTACAGGTTGTGAAAATTTCATCAATTCACATGCTTGAAAAATATTCTGCTTTACAAATTTCAGTTGCCAACAAATGTATGTTGTCATATGTACATTGATCATTGGAATGTAACAAACTGTATCAGACATTCACAGTATTTTCTCATGAGGACTACCTAAAAAATTTATTTAATATCTTAACTGGCCTATTGCATATATCGTGTCAGTAGTTCGTTTTATGTTTGTATCCACAGATGAACAACTGATTCTCTTTCTACACTGCAGTCAGAGCCGTCTGGAAGACAGCAAAAAATATATAGAGGCATACTACACTATTCGCACACTCTCTCCAGAAATATTTGGGAACCGGGATCCTAAAGGAGACGACGTACTTCAAGCGCTTTCCATTATGTAAGAATGAGTCATATACGTATACAAATTAAGTACTAGAACTATGATAATTACTGGTGCTGTAACACTATTCCAGGTTCTACTTCTTTGACGAAAATCAAGAGCATTATCAACCCTTCAGTTATGCTGGGGTTTAATTCCAACCACTGCCCAGGGGCGGAGGAACTCTAAATTTAAAGTATTTGTACATGTATTACACCCGTACATTGGACCTAGGACGGCGTTGTGTGACGGGTTAAAGGTCCGTACGATGCCCCTAGATCGACACTGAAAGGTTAGGACAAGCAGTGGAGTCCGTTTTGGTGAAGTAACACACAGTCTAAAACCTTCTGACTTGCTAAGTCAGTACTCACAGAGCAACATGCATGCCCACACTGAGGTTCAAACCTGCTAACCCGGAATTCAGAATGCCTTTTCCGTTGGCCCAAATACGCTCACAACAAATTCATTTACGCTTCTGTTATACACGCGATCTCCGTGGCTGCGAAGTCTAAGGCGTGTGTGTGCGACCGCTTGCTTGCTGGGATTGTGGGTCCGAATCCCGCCGTGGGCAGGAATGTCTCCTGCGAGTGTTGTGTGTTGTCAGACTGAGGTCTCTGTGTCGGGCTGTTCACTCGTCCAGAGGAGTCCTATTAAGTGTGGGGTGTCCAATGTGTGTGATCGCAGAGCCCCGTACACCATGACGCGGAACAGGGTCGAAGCGCCAGAGTAAGAACAAAAAATTACAATTTACATACTACATCCTCTTTCTCTCACCCGCTTATTTTCTTCAGAACGTCTTTCGCTTCTAAACGTCCCTCGCTATAGCACCTCCACCAAGGCGTGATATTCTCACTATTTCAGTTCCCGCATGTCGAAATCTCACGGCCAGACCTTCCTTCTAATCTCCTGAATTTAAAACACTAACACGGGCGGACGTATACGTATTTATGTAATAATAATGTGCAGTCGTTTAATTATGCAGACACCTGTTTAACCACGTTCATACATTTTATTTTATGTAGTTTGTTCCTGCGGAATTAAAACTGTGCAAAAGATTTTTTCTTGAGACAGCGGTCGCCCTTATGACAGCAAACAATTTTTTCTCCACTTCGGGAACTCAACTTGATTTTTACGAATGTCAGATTTAGACACTAATCCCTCTCCTGAGCCAGGTGTATTCAGTAAGATGTGGCACTATGTTACGTTCAGTTGTATTTTAATAATATCCCTCATCTTAACCTATGTGTCCAGAGTGTTCGTTTAGGGACTTTGGACTAAAATCCTGTACATCGCACAAACCTGTATCAATTTCCCATATCTTCTTTGCGTGAAGCATGCTACACGCTCATCTCATCGTCTTTGAATCACTCACAGTAAAAATTATCCGGCGGAATAAAATCTTGACATTCCATTTAAATACGGCATGTAAGACTGTCATAACTAACTAACTAACTAACTAACCTGATGTTTATTGGACCGTGCATCATTGTGATAACTGAAGAATAAAAAAACAACTAGATGACACTTATTATTTTATTGTACTACTTACAGGCTCAACATGTTTCCGGCATTACTATGCACTTCATCAGAAGCTCGCGACTATGACGTTGATTACCACATTGGTCGTATCGTTCTTGGTTTGCTGGCAACCCGGACACTACTCCAGCCCAACTGCACCTAACCTCCAACATACAGGAAACCAAGAACGATACGACCAACGTGGTAATAAACATCATAGTCGCGAGCTTCTGATGATGGGCATAGTAATGCCTGAAACATGTTCAGCGTACAAGAAGTACAATAAAATAACAGGTGACTTCTAGATGGTTTCTTATTCTTCAGTTAACTAACTAAATTCATGGACACGAGTCCTCTTAAGAAGCACACATATCCTGATGTCAAGAAATTGTCCACATTTTATAGAAACCGAAGGCTCGTTACCTCCTTCAAAACAGCCCTCACTTGTCCCTATCCTGAATCAGATGAAACAACTTTACACCCTTCAATCCTATTTCCTAAGGATCCTTAATAATATTACCCTGCCATATTTTTGTTGTTGTGGCGCTGCGGCCCCATGCGGGCCATGGCCTCCTCATTCTTGAGGTTTCTAGATCACACACAGCGACGCATCACAGACGGTAGGACTCCTCTGGACGAGTGATCAGTTCGTCGCAGAGACCTCTACCTGACAACACACAACACTCACAACAGACAAACGTCCATGCCCCCGGTGGGATTCGAACCCACAATCTCAACAGGCGAGCGGCTGCAGACCTACGCCTTAGACCGCGCGGCTACTGGGACCGGCTACCCTGCCACATACAATGTCCAAATTATTTTACTTGAGCTGACTGCACAAAAAAATGGAGAAATCTATAAATCACGAAGCTCCTCGTTGTGTAATTTTCTGTACCTCTTGTTATTTTCTCACTCTTAAGCCCTATTATCTTACACAGCACTCTATTCTCGAAAAATCCTACGTTCCTCTCTCAATGTGTTTGATCGGGGTTTAATGCTATATAAAATAACAGACAAAACTGTAATTAAACACTTTATTATCCAATTATTATCCAGTATATAATATGTAGATACAATTAAAATTATAACATTTTTAAAAGTGATCCAAAATGTTGGCTAAAAATTACAAGAATGATTCAATCGTGTGTGTTGATATGGACAAGGTCGGTGTTATGGCAGCATATTCTGACTGTAATTAATAGCTTAGTACTGTACAAGACTCTCTGATGATGGATCCTCTGTGATCCGAAACATGTTGGAGCACTTTTAAATATTTTATAATTTTAATTGCATCTACATATTATATACTGTGCATTAGTTGGATAATAAAGTGTTTAATTATCATTGATGCACGGTGCAAACATGAAGACAAAACTTTCGTATATTTTAAGTTCTGTGTCTTACAAATAAACGATAAGACAAAATATTCTGGAATCAATGATAATAGGCATTCCCTACATTGAAATTGCTCGTCATTATTTGAGGCTGTCATAGTGACAGAATTGCAGTTCGCGATCTTTGTATTACGAGACTGTGCAGTCTGGCACATGATCACCAGTGGCAATGAAACAATGTAATGTGGAACCCTAATTAACCGCTATTTGATTGTAAAAATTTCAGTTTGCTTCCACCCCTGATGACAAAAACTTATTTCGTTCTTGACTGTCTGTCGTATGACGAACTTAGAATTGTAATACTTGGATTTCAATAAGTGTTAACATTGCAGGGACTTTTGCCATTTGCCGAGGAAAGACCATAAGGAGACTCAGATAATGGCTATACGCGTGAGGGACCCAGACCCGAGCAGGTTCTCGAGTGCAATTGCTCTGAAGACCTTATTCATGTTGCAAGACGCCTTCATGGTGGAAACCGGTACGGTTCCTGGGTATGTTTTTCTGGTCGACATGAAGGGGTGCACAATCGGACACGTGCCCAGGGTTAAGATTTCACATCTGAAGTTATATTCTGACTACACACAGGTACATTTTCATATTTGCTATTTAATGGCGGATAATAAAATGCGTATTATATAGCAATTTGCCTAAAAATAACAATGTTAGAGATATTTAAAAGGTACTTACCCTTTATAGTCTACATACTTCGTTCATTAGACACATATTTATTATACACAATTCTAATTTGGCGTTCAGGTGACCGTGCATCGTGATAAATTCTTATAATAAAACTAACTAGATGCACTAATTTCTCAAATTTATTTTTGGAATAAAACTCTACATGTTTCAGACAGTTCCTCTGTCCATCATCAGGAGTTTTTTTTACTGTAAACACACCAATGGCATACGTCATAAGGTTTGCTGACTGCTTGCTCGCAAGCTGTCAGCAAACCTTATGACATATACCATTGCTGTGTGCACAGTGAAAAACTGCTGATGATGGACAGAGGAACTGTCTGAAACATGTAGAGTTTTATTCCCAAAATAAATTTGAGAAATTAGTGCATCTAGTTAGTTTTATTATAAGAATTTATCACGATGCACGGTCACCTGAACGTCAAAAAAAAAAAAAGGATTGAATACAATACGCAATATTTGTCAGAAACTGCCACATGAGTATAATACTAAAACAGATTGAAGCAAGTCTAAGATACGTAAGTTCTAAAGGTGTGTCTCAGAGATACCACGTCCGGTATGGATAAAATATAATATTAACTGCGGATATAAAGAAAAATCGTCCTTACTGACGAACAGTGGATTTACGAAATTTTTAATACTTCCACCTCTCAAAATTAAACTATATGAAACCACCACCTCCCATGACCATTAGAGCCATGAAATGATAAATGTGTGTGCACCATACCTACCACATGATAATTATATTTTTTTATTTAATTTAACACAGATTTCGTGAAACAGCGTATTGAGAACACCACACTGAATGGGAGTTACCAGTGAAATATCACAGTGTAACAACCATACGGACAATTACTTCACTCCTTGTTCTTGGTACATTTCGCAGATGTACTGTAGTTGTATGTTATATATTTAGCTCCTGTTTTTCCACCTGCAAGCACAATTTCAGGCAGACCTCTTCGGTTTTTCTCATCCATTTCCCCTTGACTGGGGTTTCTCCTTCATTGTCAAGTTTCCTTTCTGTTCAGGTGTCGTCAACACAAAATCGTGTGGCCCATTCGTCAGTTCCTTTGGCGAAGTATCTGACTGAGAAAAGGATAATAGATTTAAATTTTTTAGGGTAAAAACGAGCAGTTCCTATTTATTTTGGCATGACTACAGATTCATTTTAGCAAATGATATTTTGGCGTCGGCTTCATTTGCTCATGCTTTAGGCCTACAATGCAAGACCTAGAAGGCCGTACTTCAATTCGAAAATTTTAGGAGTACTAACACAAATAATATGCGTCGTATAAAAACGAATTTTGTTAGGCTTAAGACCCAAATAGACAAATAATTCGATATATATATATATATATACAAACGTCACCGCTAACAGTGTATAATTCCACAGGCATGCGGATTAGCATACTTAACATTTTTCTACGCTTTATTGCTACCGAATGAACTAAACAGTCAAAGTGTTGCTACAATCCTGAATATCTCTCCGCCAGCATGATGGAATATTAATTCTGACAAATACAGAACGGCGATTCGGCTAATTCTAGAGCATGATACTCAGAGATTTTATAGAAATTTATAAAACAGTTGAAAAATGCAAGAGGGGTACAAAATTATAAGCCTAATAGTAATCTGCATGCTTATCTTACCGTATATAATAAATAACAACGGATATAATAAATTAAATTTTAGAGATAAGTTGAATTTCATTACCAACATATTAATTCTAATGAAACTAGGGTGCTGCCTGGAAGTCATATACCGTACTGACTTCTGTGTTTGTTACAGAATGCCTTCCCTGGCAATGTACAGGCAATCCACATAACGAATGTTAACTCCCCTGCAAAGGCTCTCTTAGAGTTGCTACGGCCATTTCTTGGAAAAGAAATGAAGAGAAAGGTACGAATGGTGAGAAACAGAGTAACAATAGTCGTTGAAGAATAAAAAAACCAACTAGATATCACTTGTTATATTTACCTTACTTCTTAGATACTCATCGTGTTTCGGGCATTAATATGTCCATCTTCAGGAGTTTGCGACTGTGTTGTTGAACTACCACATTGGCTGTATTGTTCTTGGATTG
>Ga0123354_10008282_pt1 | contig 15792 bp, 12 predicted proteins | sample TergutLab28metaG_2_FD_97872 | JGI IMG/M metagenome (GOLD analysis project Ga0123354, IMG submission 97872) | Labiotermes labralis P4 segment gut microbial communities from Petit-Saut dam, French Guiana - Lab288 P4 | ecosystem: Host-associated > Arthropoda: Insects > Digestive system > Gut ...
GGGGGAAAAGAAAAAAGAAAGGGGGGTTAGGTGTTTTGGGTTGTGAACCCCAGGGGGGGGGGGGGGGGGGGTAGTCTGTTTTGTAACTGGAGAGAACCAAGTAAGAGCAATGATATTTTAAATCCAAGAAACAACGTGGACGCTAAGGAAAAGGAATTGTAGTATGTTGACTGAGGTTTGTTAGAGTTGCGGGAAAGTCGGACGTTAACAGCAGCTGCGTGAATATCGAAAGACTAATGAGGTTATACGGTTCAGAACCTCAAAATCCTATCCATTCTATAGAAGCGAACTGTTTTTCAGCCAAGTATATTCCAGTATTCTGTTCGGTCCCGGGTGACTGGTGGTATTATTCCCTTTGGGCAATATTACAGCTTTACAGCCCAGTGGTAACTGTGTACACCGTCAGGTTTGAATTTTAGAAACTCTGCATTTTGCTAGACGATGTGTTTATGTGTTCCATGCAATTATTGCAGTAAACAGCGACTGTTTCCTTTTACAACATTAGCCAATGGCCTTTTAATGGAATGTCCTCTGTGTGCTCTGCGCCGTAAGGACTGAAATCTTGTGTAAAACTGCAGGTGTAGTTTGCCTTCGCATGGTTAATTCAGTAAACTACATGGCTACTCTTCGATATTGACACGAAATCCTTAGACTAGACGCGTAATATCCTGAGAATATCCTGTCTGTTCATTCGCCCGTCTGCTTGTTTTATTTTTTACGTAACTTTATATTCTTCGGTCGCATTTTTTAAAGTCTGCATTAAAAGCTGCTGGGCAAATTGCATTCCGATCTATACCCACCACTCTACTGATATCTACATACTACATACATAAATTTTCAAACTTAACTTCATGGAATCTGTGAGAGGGGGCCGGGATATCGCAGTCGGTATAGCGACTCGCTACGGGCTGGAAGGTCCGGGGATCGAATCCCAGTGGAAGCGATATTATCTTCACTCGTCCAAACAGGCCTTGGGGCCCATATCGCCTCCTATAGAATGCGTACCGGGTCTTTTTCTCTGGGGTAAAGCGGCCAGGTTGTAGCGTGGACCACCCACCCATCTAAGTCACTATTCCTCCTCTGTACTTTCATGGACTGTCGTAGGGTGATCTTTACCTGTACTTTTAAATCTATCAGAAAAACTTAATTTCTAGAAACCGGGAACATTCGCCCTAATAAGATATGTAACGTTCTCTTCAGACATGTTTAATGAGGGAGTATTCACGTATTTCTCTGCGCACTGTTGCATGTCGATTAACTTGTTCCATGGAATATGCGTCTTGTGATTCAGTAGTCACCCAGTTATAAACACGTTCACTGCCTTCTATGGAAACGAAACTTTCATTACTATCTTCTTAAATTCTCTTCTGAGCCACGAAAACTCAATTCACATAGTATCAATTTCTTTATGGTTCATTTTAATAACATCATCAGCCCTACTCTTATCTGTCCAAACTTTTAATTTATAACTTATTTCCAGTGGTTGAGGGGATAAAAATGGGTGTGGCCACATAGAAAAACAAAGGTGACCTCTCTGTTATTCTTTTATTTTGTGCACTTCATATAAAGACCATTAAACGGAGTTTTCATGGTCGTTTTTGAAAGTGTTAAGGGGGATGTAAAAGTTGTGAGCCTGTGTGTCAGAGTGATGTTGCGGTGATGCGTTAGTTAAATAAAGAACAGAAAATAGTTTGCTTGAGTATTTAATGGAGATGCAGCAGCTGGATGAGTTTGTGTGACCAGCGTGTGTGGTAAGTGATAAGGATGCGGAAAGGTGTCGTAACCTGAGACTGTATTTCGTTCTGACCTTGGCCAGGAGAGATTCAAATGCTTGTCAGTACTGTCGGTTATTGTCTCATCTCATTTATACGCCGAGATTAAGAATAACTGGAGGTATACCTCCACTCCCCACACATGCCTTCACTGCACATACCTAGGCAACTTTTTCTCTGCCTTTGATTTACAGCTCTGTCCGAGACAGAGTTTTGAAGTGAGTTGAAAAGCCTATTTCGAATTTGACATTTAGAGGACCGTGCATCGTGATATATTCTTATAATAAAACGACAGAGAAGCATTAATTTCTCAAATTTATTTTTGGAATATGACTCTACATGTTTCGGACTGTGCGTCTGTCCATAATCAGGAGTCTAGCACTGTACACAAAGCAATATGTATAGGTCATACAGGTTATGCTGCTAGCAGTCAGCATAACCTGTATGGCCTATACCTATTGCTGTGTGTACAGTGCTAGTCTCCTGATGATGGACAGAGATACTGTCCGAAGCATGTAGAGTCCTATTTCAAAAATAAATTTGAGAAAGTGGTGTTTCTCGTTGATTTTATTATAAGAAAGCCTATTCCATTATCTCAGAAGTTAATAAACGATAGAGGGCTGTATTGAATTACTGGGAATAAAAGTAAACATATGTGAGGATGGACGCACCTCAGTTGTTCGAATGCGAAGTGTACGAACGTACGCATTTGGCCATGTTTTTGATCAAAGGATTAGGTCTAATACCTGATTGCAGCGATGTGGAGACGTGGGCGTGTTTCATTATTACTCGATTGTATGAACCAATCGATAATTTGAATTAGGCAAATTTCCACTCAGTTCGGTTACTCGACTTTTTTTTCTCTGCGGAATTACATTCTGACGCACTAGTAATATGACAGTGTTGAATTGCCTTTCTGCAGCCTGTGGTGTAGACCGCTGTATTTAAACCTTTCATCACATTTCAGATCTCTTCTGCTCAGCCATTAGGCTTACTTCTGTAAGAGGCGCCTCAATGTACACTTTGTTATTTCTGATTATTACTATTATTATTTCTATTTATATTAACTATGTTCTTCCACTTACACGCTGAGGTGTCCAGATATAAACATATATTCTTCTGACAGAAGACCCTTTGCTTAGTTAGGTCCCAGAATTGTGTCTTACATGAACATTTTTACAATTACAAACGTGGTAAGATCAACACTATGTAGGTTGCACATCGTCAAAAAATTATAAAGTTCTGCCACACATCACATCCCGATCCCATCCTCCCGCAGTCTGTTCACCTCACATTGATTAATAACTCAGGAGCTTCCGATGGCCGACGCATCTGGCTCTGACGGAGGTAGGGAAAGCACCAAATTGTATTCGCAAAGTTTCGTACAAGACCTAGACGGTGATGAAAATGGATTTTAGTACCGAATGTTTTTTGGGACGTGATCTGAATAAACTGATTTCCATTAGGTTCTTACGGCAGGCTTTTAGGATGGCAGTGGCAAAGATTTGAGTTTTATGATGGGAAGGAAATCCTAAAGCATTTGATTTGCCCTGTTGTGTTAACAGGCTATTCTGTATACGTGCTTAGTTGTTTTTTTAATTAGCTAATTTCACCGAACAGAATCCACCTTGAAAAAAATGTTCAAAATTTTGCATTATTTGTGGGACCCTGAGATTCATTTCTGTGTTCGTAATACCTTGCCACTGGAAACTCTTTTGTGGCATAATTCACTTCGCATTCTCCGCCCACTCACTATTCAGAGGCGATTACATCTCTTGGCTAATTCAGTCTTTCAAACAGAATCTGTTTTGAGAAGCTGACTGTAGTTCAGATGATCAAAAAATCCCACGTTTATTACGTAAACCTACTTGTAGGTCCCTTACTGCGAGTGCGTAATTCCGCCTTTTGCCACTTTAATCCGGCTTATGTATGCCATATACCCATTACATAAAAACGTTTACGTTTGGCGGCTCTGTGTAACGTTGAAAGGCAAGTAGTGCAGTGGGCATACGATGAGAGATGTAAGGGTCTGAGAGACAGCGGTCACATTATGTTGTGAAATATAATGTAGTAGATTGTCATATTTCTGAAGATACCGAGGATGTCTACAAGATCTTCGGCCGCGATTTGGTCATTGTCATAAAGCATGGCAGCTGTCATTGTGATTCAGGCCTGAACAGTGCTGGCAATGGTATATCGCGCTGAGGCTTACCTAGTTTCTAGTCTTCGTCCATTTTGAAAGAGAACACAGTATTCGGGTTGCGATCTGTCAACTGAGGACGGAAACAGATACAGTCCCGAAATTTTTTATTCTCTTCCGAATACAAGAGAAAGATAAAACTGTCCCTCTTCACGCCATGAAGGAGTATGGGGGAGTGGTGTTATAGTACCACTTATTCTTGATCTCGATGCTAGATAAGATGAGTGGTCAGCCCTACGCCCCGGCCGCTTTGCTTCAGTTGCCCATTGAAGAGACTGGGTAGGCACCAAAGCCGGTTTGGATTTCAGGAGACGAGATAAAATTCTTGTGCTGGCCGGGAATCGAAACCCGGATTTTCCACCCCGTAGCTCACTCAGTATACTGACTACGCTATCTTGACTCCTTTGGCATACAAGATTATAGACAATACCCTAAAACCTAGAAGAACTGCTGGCAAATTGTGAAGTAGACAAGACACTATGGAAGGCTTTCTGAATTAAGAACTTGCAACCTTGAATGTTCTTGCAGAGATTTTGTTATAAGCTTCCCCTCCACGTCATATTGTTCAGGTGACTAAGTTGGTGGTAGTGTGGGAGTAGTGGGGTTTGTGGTGGTACTAGGATAGTAGTTGTAGTACTAGTAATAATAATATTTAATACTCAGGCACTTGGGAGGAATTCCATTTGCTTCCTGCTATCCAAATACACTTTACAATCGATGAATTATTCCCATAATTTAGAAGTGGGCAATCCAGGACATGATCGTGATTCATAACGCAGTTACGTTCTTTGAACATGACACACATTGGAGGTGGATAAATTGACAACTTTTATAAATTAAGAAGTGGTATAGAGCGGACACGTAACACTCGTTCGGAAAAATGAGAAAGACCTGAAACAATTTCATCTGAAGTCTTTTTATGTAAGATACCATTTGCGGGTGCCTGTAATAGAAAACAGAGGGATGTTAAACGGATATTAAATAAATGGAGTGTAAAGACTAAGCCGTCTCAGAATAGACGGTTGTGGTGGTGGGCTTCTAACACCTGATTGCATAAAAGTCTGTGACTGTACCAGGTTTGAGATTCTCACAGTGGTGCTAATGAGGAGTAAAGTCTTTTGGAATAAGTGTTCATACTGTTTATTAAATAAGTTCTGAACTTTTAGAGAATATTGCTGCCTCCATCTTCAGGTAGTACAAGAACAATGAACACGGCGTTTTATCCCGGAAGACCTGAAACTTCAAGGAATTTCTTGATCATCTGATTAACTGCAAGCAAGATCATATATCATGGAATTACTTACAGTGCTTTCGAAATGCAATAAGTCCATGCTGTTGTGGTAACCTAGATTCCCCTCCAAACAACCTTGCTTTGTTTCAGTCCTCGTTGTTCGCTTGCCGGCTTGGCAGCATTTAAAATGTCATTTTTAATTTTCTGTGCTTGTCAGTGACGTTTTTGATTCATTATAATGAAGAAAGAATTTTAGGTCTGGAACATTTCTTGGTTTTTCCAGTAGCTCTGAGAGCTAAAGAGCTTCTTCAGCGTTGCAGTGAAGTGAAACGAATAGAAGTGTGGCGAACATCTTCTAAAAGTGCGGTGAAGTGAAGTGAGATGAAGTGCAGTGATGTGAGGTGAAATGGGCGGTAGGAAATTTTTTTACGGTTTAAGCCAAATGAGAGGATAATGAATGTGAGACTCGCGTGGCCTTTCTTTCTCTTCGGGCGTTGTATTGAGTAAAACATATGCCTATACTTCAAAAAGATGAGCCGCAATAGCGCAGTCTGTAGTCTCAGGCTGTGGGCTCGACAATCTGGGCTTGGATTCCCGGGAGGAGCACGAGACTTTTCATTCTCCAAATCTTCCAGGCCGCGTGCTCTTCAACTCATACTGGTGATTATGTCGTTGGGACTGCAGTGACCGGTGTCTGTTGCTGACCACTCACCTCCATTTAGTGCCGAGGCTAGATATGAGTGGAGCTGTACCTCTACTGTACCCCCCCCCCCTCCGGTCCAAGAAGACAACGTTATCTTGTACGTTACAGGTGTCAGAAGATCGCTGTCTAATATGCCTTTATGTTCAATCACATTTCGTAGAGAAGCAGTGTATGCGGTTACGACGATCTGGACGGATAATGTGAAACAGTATTTTCCAAAAGCAAGGGACCAGCATCACTGACACAGGTACAGCGTTAATGCTGTATGATTTTTTGTCTTTTGGTGTCAGATGACACTTTGATTAGTCAAAAATTTTAGTGATAGTTTCATAAATGGTATTTTTTTTTTATTTCGTTGGTTTCTTTCTTCTCTTTTTCCCTTCTTCTGTTTCACTTTTTCCCTTATTTACCTTCTCCGTTTCTAAGGTCTCATCTTTAAGGTGTGCTAAATAAGGAATTTAGCCGTGTGTGTCAAACGTATTGCATGTCAGTGAAATAGCTTGTCTTCTGAACCTTATGGTTATACTTTGGTTAAGACGATGGTAAAAATTTAATATACGGTATACTTTCGATTATCAGTGTTCAGATTATCCGGTTTGTGTATTACCCTTGCACGATCGTAAGTTGCTGATGAGTAAAAACGAAGGTGGGAAACAATTCTTTATTAAATTTTTATTAGGTAACCCGGTAAGAAAGAAAACCACGGACTATTTACGTATGCAGTAACTTTAAGCTATATGTGTATTATGTATATAACAAACAAATTACATTTATCTAAGTATTTAAACCAACTTGATGCACAAAATTTGTTTCACAGTAAGTTTTATCTCATGCCTTTACATGTTTCGAGCACACTTATTGTGAAACAAATTTTGTGCATCAAGTTGGTTAAATACTGAGATAAATATACTGAGATGCACGGTCAGCAAAACGTCGAAAAAAAAAACAATTTTCAGTGTTTTGCTCGATTCTCAATACAGTATACGTTTTGGATTATCCGTGTTTCTCAATTATTCGTGCACTCCAATTCCCACCACTACCCCGGATGATCGAGTATACGCTCTTTTTTTTTTTGCCTCACTAAAGCATCTCCTTCGCAGAGTTTTTTTACTTAACTACAGTGTCAGTGGCAGAATTATACAGGGTCATCGAAAAAGATGGACGGGGTTTGAAACTGCTATAACTTAAAAAGTACTAGACGGATTTACATGTTTCGTGTCTTAAAATGTTCAGAAAAGTTTAAAGTTTTAGACTTACCTTAGTAAATTTCAATACGTGCAAAGTTTGTAGCTCTGGAGACGTCCAAACGAAATTCAATCTCCTGCAACATTTTCTGAATCATGTCTCGTGTTAGAATTTCAATGGCTGATGTGATCCTTTCTTGCAGGCGCTGGATATTCCTTATCTTCTCAGCATACACAGTGTTCTTAATGTACCCCCACAGGAAAAAATCAAGTGGAGATAGATCTGGGCTTCGAGGTGGTCAGGGTATTGGTCCACCCCTTCCAATCCAGGCATCAGGGAATCTCTCATTTAAAACGTCAGTCACAAAGCAACTTAAATGGGGAGGAGCTCCGTCTTGGATAAAAATAACCCTACTTACAATTTCTTGTTCGAAGGTTTCAATCTGTGGAAACACGTACTGTTCAAGTTATAGCGGTTTCAAATACCATCCATCTTTTTCGATGACCCTGTATTTACTGTTATTATTATTATTATTATTATCGGTAGTAGTAGTAGTAGTATATGTTTGTGTTAAAATAATAATAATAATAATAATAATAGTGATCATGGAATCAGATCTGTAATTCTATAACTTATGTAATAGCAAAGCAGGCTTTGTGATATCTGAAAGGAGCTTCACCTCCATTGTTTATTTTCAGGGTTAATTTGTCTAAGAAGGAGTCCTTGTGCCTTTCGATCGTATTAAAGATGAAATTATAAAAATAAAATAGGTGATGATGTAATGCATATTCCCCCCTCTCTTTTCAGACTTATGAGCGTGTATAAATAAAAATTGTATTTTCCATGATAGATAAAATAACACGCGGTCTGTAAATCAACACCACGGAATTTTTGTGTTGGAAATTTTTTTTAAGTGAACCGTTACGACCAGAATTTGAATTTTTGCACATAAAAGCATGTAAATGTGGATTTACTTTCACTGAAGCCTAATTATACGTATATATGTGTGTGTGTGCGCGCGCGCGCGCGCTTCTATGTATGCGTATTATTACAGATATGCAAATTGTTTAGTACACAGTCTAGCCGCTCGAAGCGCGAATCTGCAACGCGCATTTTGGGGTTATTGAACCCTTATAGGGGAGGTTTCGTTTCGTACAACTGATATTTACATACTTCTCATGAAATAACATTTCGTATCTGTTTTGAAATTAAAATGTGTAAATATATTATTTTCCTTTTCTTTTTAGTAAATAAGTGTGTTATCATGACATTGTTTACTAAGTATTAGTAAAAATTAGCCGTCATTTTTCTCTGACTCATAAGAGTAATACACCTTCGTTGTCAGCGGAAGTGTGTTTGTTGGTGCAGAAATCTCGAAGAACTGAGTTGGCAAATATGATTTCTGTGTGTTTTACCGTACTGAGTAAGGGAAAGCAAAATAAATTAAAGGTGTGGTATAGGAATTTTTGAATGCAAACATTGAGCGCCACCGGGACGTGTAGAATTATATGTAAGTGCATAATCTCGTTAGCACAATTCCTTTCGATTTGAGATGGTACCTCGTGGAATGGTAACGGGATGCAGTAAGCCCTCTGTTTTATAGTCAAGGAGGGAGAGTTAGTGAACCCAACCCAGCCTAGGGCTGCCCCTGTCCCCGGTAGGAGTCGACTCGACGCTAGTCGCGACGCCTGTCCCTTCCACCAACCCCCATCATCAGCAGTGGCAGGAAGCCTACCGGGGTAGAGAGCTAAAGCTGGTATGGTACTGGTTATCGATCCGTACTGCAGGCAGGCACGGGAAGAAAACTGGGGGATGGGAATGGGCGGACGCCAGGCAAAATGTCTGGCGCGGCATTGCCACATGGTGCGATGCCGGGCGTCGGGACGCTCTATAACTTCCCGCCCCTTAAATTACAAAGAAATTTCGCAACGACGCTTTTAACAGGATGTCGGCATCCCCCTTTTTTGACGGTGTTGCCGTATTTACTACAGCGTAGATTATCCTGAGACTTTCAAAACTTAATGAATTTTTCGTAACGCGGGTTTTCACAACATAGTATGCTGTATTCGTTGCTATTCACATTGTCTGCAGTGTCCGATTAGTTATGTTCTATGCGAGCGAAACAGTGTCATATTATGAGATGTGACGTTGAAATACAGAATAACGCAAGGTAATTTTAAATCGTAATGTGGATATTTCCCCAAGAAATCGGCTTACTGTACCACAGTCTAGAACAGGGTTTCTTAATGTTTTTTTCGGCCGTAACCCAGAATAAGTTTGGGGGTCAGTTTCGCTGCTCACAATTAAGTTCAGAAGTAATGATATATTTTCTTTTCAGTTATTATACAGGTGTTTAAAAACGAACTATCTTGCTGTTGAAATATAATTGATGCTCAGGAAATTAGGTACTTGTACACAAAGATATTTTTTTTCTCTGTGCCGGAACAGCCCAGCTCGGGCCTAAGCTGCCTCATTCTTGAGGTTTCCAGATCGCACACAAACACACACACACACACCAGGTAGGATTCATCTGAAAGACTGAACATAACGATAATATTATAGATTAATAAACAGTTTTTTTTAGTTGTTGACACACAAATTTTTGCAGAAGCACAAATATTAGAAGAACAGCACAAAATTCAAACAGTTGTTCGTAGGGGTGGACAATTTTTTTCCTTAAAAAAAACGGTTAATAACAGTCTTTCAAACGTGAATTGAATGACTGAATATATTTTTAGCCTAGTCTCCATTTCATTGTGTTTAGAGCTTTGATCTCTTATATTTTTTTCATATGATTAATCAGATTTCAACAGTTTAGACAAGAATAAGTTAAGAAATTCTATACATTGTTGCACAAACAATGATCAGTTTTCTGACTCCGATTGGGGATGTGTTTCCCTTATGTAACTTAGTAAGTGCAATGATATTTTATACGTAGCACGTGGTCCAATATTAAAAACCCGTAGAGTGCGTTTATGTATCTCAGGTTTTTCGCAGCAAACAGCGATTTTATCCTTATACAACGTTAACCGACTGGAGTTCGTAATGAAAGTCATGTTTACTCTGACGTCGGAAGTCGAAATTTAAATACATACACATCTGACGATAAATTCATGAATAACAGATACGTGGATGTAATTAGGGCCGTATTAAGTGTAAGGACAGAATACGTAAACATTAAGAACAGATATTTGAGAGGTGTACAGAAACTATGTGCATGTTAAGATTATGACAACTGGCAGTAAGAAAATCAGTAATGTTTATTTGTGTGTTGTAGCGACACTCTTGGCATACGAATAGGCTAGTTGGGGCTAAACAACTTCAATATTCTTGCGAAAGGTGTCGTTACATAAGGATTTAGCGCTGATAACTGTCTCCTTGTTCTTGATTGCCAACTTATGGCAACACCACAATCCTGTGTTGTGTTCGCTTCACTTCTCTGAAGAGACATTTGTCATAAACTATTCAAAGATAACAACATTTTCCATGGTGCCACACTGCGCGCGACGAACTTACGGGGTTATATAATTTCCGCATGCAAGAAATTTCGTACCATTCACAGGGTGCGGCCTGGCTGTCTGATTGGTTGGCTCTCCTACTACACCTCTACTCTCGCATGATATTTACACTTCGCATGGAACCTTCCCGCTCTATCTTGTTTTTTATCATTTACAGCAGCCATAATGTCCTTGTTAATAAGCCATTTGTAGAATTTAACAGATGTTAGGAAAAATAGTTTCCTGGTTGGTTTACTGTGGTGGAACTTAGCTGCTGTAGGCCAGGAATAATGAATGTTTCCGTTTTCTAGAGTACCATTTACGTTGGGAACTACTACTAAAAACATGTAATGCCAGCCGTCTCTATTTTTCCATTACCACCGTAATCACATTTTTGTGCTCATTGTTGGCACTTTAATTCTTCGCTTCTATGTGGTTAATTTGAGCGCCACAATTATTGAGTGGCTCATATTGTTTATACAGATAAAATCTATAATCACTGTTAACATTCGAAATGTCGGTTGATGTCAGTGCTTCTCCATTCCTGCTGTAGGCACACAACATACATTTGTGTGTCCAACAATGGATACAATCCAGAACCGAATTAATTATTATTATTCTAACTGCGATATATTGCTACAGTAACTGAGTTTAAGTAGCGGAGTCTTTGAGAAGCTGGCATTTGCCCAGTTAATCAAGAAATTCCCCACACAGGTTGAGTGTCAGTTATGAAACCCTCATTATGCATCTTTATCGTTATCTTTACCGTTGGTGCAACGGTAAAGATAACGATAAAGATGCATTTTGTAGTTTATTTAAGTAGCACACCAACAAATGCACATATATAGTACTTAATAATCTCAAATTTACATTAAAACACGTAAAACGCTCCTACATGTTTCGATCATACGATCATCCTCAGGGAGCATACTTTGTTCCTTGCTAAAGTTACAGTTTAAAACACTCACTGAGTTCCTTGCTAAAGTTACAGTTTAAAAGTTTAAAAGTTACAGTTTAAAACACTCACTGAGTGTTTTAAACTGTAACTTTAGCAAGGAACAAAGTGTGCTCCCTGAGGATGATCGTATGATCGAAACATGTAGGTGCGTTTTAAGTGTTTTAACGTAAATTTGAGATTATTAAGTAAAATATATGTGCATTTGTTGGTGTGTTACTTCAGTAAACCTCATTATGCAGTTTTGCCTAATATTCTATCCGTTTCTCCGTCTTACAACGTATGTATTATTCAGCTTTAGTGTTATGGTATGGTGTCAGTGCATTACACTCCATAAATGTCATTTGCAGTACTAAGAAAAGGACGAATGTATGTCTTGGTCGTTAAGAGTTGGGATGTAGATGCCGAAATGCTGAGTAGATCGTTTGTAATGATTTATACCTTTTATCCTGCCAAGTGACTGCTTTGATGAAGTGTTTTACTGGGGCACATGTTTCGAATATTGACTGTGGTTTGGATGTTTATATAAATTTGAGAACCAAAACGACAGCAAGAAACAACAGAAAATATTCCACGAAATACAAAGAAAACAATGCAACAAAATGCAAAAGAGAGAAAGAATGCATTAAATAAACATCAGGCAGTTTGGAAGTGCGAAGACAAAGTTGGATCATATTGCTGCTGGTTCTTCTGTCTTACGGCAGCAGTCAGTTCTCAGATGGTTGTTGTTATTCATAATTAGTTCCCCAGTTCGCAGTTAGTCATAAGCAGCATTAACACCCAGTTAGCAAGCAATATGAGGAGACGTACTTGCCTCATTACTGGCACCGAGAGAGTTTTTGTCATTTTTTCTGCTGTTCTTCAAGGGCTGCACTTTTCTTGCTGAAGTCAGTTCTCCTTTAATTTGCAAAAGAACATACACATCGAAATTTTGAAATGAGCATGTCACTGAGAAAATCTTATCCACTCGCCATATTTATTTTACTAGGTTTACTCGGTGCAATGATTAGACTAGAGATCAGAAGGCCGATGTATTGTGGTTTGGTTCCCGGCACAGGCGAGGTATGTTTCTCTTATTTACATTGTCAAAACTGGATGTATTGTCCTTCCAGCCTGTAGTAGAACGGCCGGGACATGAAGCTGAGCTCCCACTTTTATCTACTAACTAGGTTAAGAATGCGTGGAACTACATTTCGACTCTTTCGTGTGTGTGTGTGTGTATGTGGTTGTGTTTGTGTGTGCGTGCATGCGTGTGTGTGTGTGTGTATGGCACAGTACTCAACTAAGAAGAGGAACCGGGATAGCGCAGTCGGTATAGCGACTCGCTACGAGCTGGACGGTCCGGGGATCGAATCCCGGTGGGGGAGAGGTTTTCAGCACCTGTCCAGACAGGCTCTGAGGCCCATCCAGCCTCCTATATAAGGGTACCGGGTCTTTCTCGGGGGTAAAGCGGCCGGGGCGTGGCGTTGACCACCCACTTACATCTAGCGCCGAGGTTAAAGAATAAGTAGAGCTATACCTCTACTCTCCCTCTGGGCATTCGTGGCCTGTTCTAGGATGAACTTTACCTTTACATGTACATTTTACTCAACTAAGAAGAGGGACGGGTTTAACGTTTTTTTTTTTAATTTCTTTTCTGCTGTTGGATGTGAGCTAATCTCGTGGCGGTGTTGCTGAAAACTCAAGTGTTCAGGGTCGTGACAGTGTGTATTTTGGGCGAGTTTGTTCTTGGACTGTCCGATCCTGAAGATGAAGGCATTATGGTACTTCGAAATATCGGGAACTACTCGCCCAAAGATAGAGAGTCACATCCCAAAAGTCTTGAATCATCTTGCATGATTCTTTCCAAAACCGCTTCACATTTTGCATTAGATATCTTTACAAGATGATTAGATATCTTCGCACGTGTAACAGTCTTCCTGTCGTTGATTTCTACTGGACAGTTTGATCATAATATTGACAGATCAAAAATTTTTTGCATATAATTTCGATTTATGAGAGACACAAATAAATGGAAATAATGCGAGTGAAATCCCTTCGAGTCACTCAGCTAGACAACAAATTGGTCTTCTTTTATGAGACTCAAAGCCTGTTTACCGTGTTCACAACAGTTATTTTTAGTACTACTGTCTTCTGGGATGTGAAGTCATGCAATTTTTTAGAAAGTTGGTGACATTTCAAAGGAATCTGTTGCCTTCATCTCCAAGGCAGAAGAAATGTGGTAAATTCTAAAAGACTACACGGCGTCACTCTCATCTGAATGTTCAACGCTGTGATAACCTCATATCTTACCATCATTTCAGATCCGAGTCCGTGATGTGTGACGTTTGTAAATCGCTAGTTTGTCCTGCTCTGTGAGAGATTTTTAGCCTGCTGGAATATGCTTTTATATAATCCAGTGTGGGTAAGTTAAAGGTGGTGTGAGGATGATGATGATGACACAGTAATGACAAAAACTAAAGTAATATGAGGAAAGCTGAAATAGGAGGCACATTCATATTAGCCGGTGGCCGGGCTAACTAGTCACTGTAGCGATTTTCTACGGTCCGGATTTCAAATTCCTCTGGGGACGAGATTTTCCGAACATACCCATACTGGCCTCCAGGTTTATCCAACCTTCTGTCCAATAGGTACTGGGTCTCTTTTCCGGGAGTAAAGCGACCGGAGATTGGCGCTGACCGCCCACCCTTTATATAGCCCGTGTCGAATATGGGTAGAGCTACACCTGTGGCTCCCCTCAATGCCCTCTCGGCATGTTAAGGAAATCCAGTAACTTTATTACGTTGCGTCACTTGCGATGTGTGTCAAAATAATATGTAATCAGCACGGACAGTGATTGAGAATTAAGTGAACAATATTGCACGGTATCCCACTGTTGTCATTCTCAGCGCACGTGTATTAATGCAGTTGCGAAGTTAGGCCAGCGAGTCTGAGGTCGTACATTAACGCCGTACCTCTTACGCAACTTGTATTACACGCCTATGAGGAACGCAGAATTTACTGTTCGGACGAAATCTGTCTGCAGAGGAAAAAAAATCCTTTTTCTTCTACGTGTGCATTTCTAGACCCCACAGATGTTTTTTTTTTTTCTCTTCCCCCCCCCCTCCCCCCAATTCTGCCTTCTCAGGCACCTGCCATTTTCGAAATTACGTAATAAGCCGATGTTAAGATTTTTCTGTTTTTTTGTGAATAGGCACATAAATGACGAGTTACTTTAGAGGTTTCTTTTTAGAGGGAAAATGGTTTGCGTCTTTACAGTGGTTTTGGTTTGGTTTGGTTTGGTTTATTTGTTCATCCATTCAGTCACACGAGTAACATTGGATACGTCACTTACAGATTACAATTTATGTATTACAACACAACTTATAATATATGGACATCCACCCAATGTAATATAATAAATAGCAATACAAATTTACTTGGAGCTGCAGCACGTGTTGCGTGCAGGGATATGAGAAATCAATCAAAGAAAATAGGGATTTAATTAACACACTATTGAATTTAATAAGTGCGAATTATTCATCAGTACATTTAAAAAATAATTTTTATAGCAAATTTAATGCTTACCTTAACGCTGTGCCTTAATTTATTTGTCATTTTATTTAAATGTAAAATTGTTTCTCCTCATTATAACTGTCTGACGCATACATTTTATTCAGAAATATTTTGAAGTGTTTGCGGAGCTAGTGTCCTTTTTAATGTATCACCGGCTTGCATATCATGATTATTACTGTTACAACTTCGTATTCAGGTATCTGTCCATTTACGAAAGTACTCGTTTTTGATTTGGAAAGTATTAACCAAATATCGTAATAAAATGCCTTACGGTCACAGCAAAATGTGTCACCACATTTGCGGACGTAGTTTCCAGAGACTGGGCGGTTTCGCCCTCACGATGTGATTTGTAACAGACTGCGATTTTTCTAAATTCCCGTTTTGATGACAGTTATCGCTATTGAAGGAAATAGGCAGTTGTAATAAAATATCACGAAACCTATATTTTGACTCGATCACAACAAAAACATATTTAGATTGTTGTTCAACTCAAGTAAAATTCAAGTAACAACGCTTGGAGAATTTTAAACTCACGGTTCCGTGCATCGTAATTCAGTGTTAGTAAAAATCCAACCAGATGCAACAGTATGCAGATATTTATTTACTACAAAGTCACTCTACATGTTTCGGGTGTCACAGCACCCATCATCAGGAGTACTAAAAACTGTAACCGCAGCCTCCGGTACAGGTCATA
>Ga0123354_10008284_pt1 | contig 15791 bp, 7 predicted proteins | sample TergutLab28metaG_2_FD_97872 | JGI IMG/M metagenome (GOLD analysis project Ga0123354, IMG submission 97872) | Labiotermes labralis P4 segment gut microbial communities from Petit-Saut dam, French Guiana - Lab288 P4 | ecosystem: Host-associated > Arthropoda: Insects > Digestive system > Gut ...
GGATACATGAGAAGCATGTAGTGGCAACTTGGACTTGGGAACCATCTCAGCATTTGCTTTAAAGACACAGGGAAACCAAGAAAGAAAACCTGTGTCGAGGTGGCCGGTCGCAGGACCTTCCGAGTACTGACATCTAGCCAGCAGTCCGGCATCTAAAGTAGACACACTTTAGCAGCAAGTGCCAAAGTGTGTTTTAATATATTTTGTTTTAATATTTTCGTTTATAAACTATCCCTATACACTAGCAGATTGTAATACACACCTATTATTTACAATGAACTCATTTCATATTTTCTGCATAAACATTTCAATAGCAAGGGCCTAGTTTATCTTACCGGAGTGGCGCAACTGGCTACGCTAGATGCTACTGTAAATTTTTGTAATAATACAGCAGAAAATATCAGATGCTAGTAAAAGTTAAATGCATCAGAGTACTGAAGTTTCTAGCGTTACTTACTTCAGTAATGCATGAAGAAAAGCCAGATAATATTGAGATGCTAGCATCCACTTTAATCCATAAGAGTGTAGATCAGAATATCGTAAAGTATGTTGCACAAGAAGAAGATAGAGGATAATAAAAATATGAAGAAAAGATAGAAGAAGAAAATGAAGGAAAAATGCTAAGGCTATGATGATGAAAGAAGACAAATTCGAAGAAGAGGAAGCCTATGATTTAAGAAGCAAGAAGTAGATGGGTGTGAAGAAGTGGATGGAAAAGAAGTGATTGGAAAGTAGAAAACGTACGAAAGAACAAGAAGAAGAGAGCACAAAATGTCGAAACAGATATACTTTTCCAGTTTCTAAGGTAAAAACTGAGTGGCCCAAGGATATGTCAGAAAGAGATAGGTAAAATGAACTGGGCCATCGTTGAGGCCGACATATGTCAGAGGACATGATACGGCCGTCGCAAATCGAAATGTTTCAGCTCATAAAGATCGAAAGAAATTTCAATCTTATATGGTAAAAAGGATTCGGAAAGTACATAAAAAATCCATAATTACCTGTAATCTTTGTGTTCAAAGTAATTTCATACGGTATCCGTGTGTACTGCCATGAACTCTATCGGAAGAGTGGATTGCATATTCCCAGCATTCTAAGCGCAGCACAAGGAACAGCTGCCGTATCAACTCCATGCTACAGCTGCTTTACTATAGACGGAAGTGCCTGCGGTATCCTTCGTTTCGTGGATTAGGTAGCCCAAAGAGCTGGTCCGGTCGGGGTGGGCAAGAGAAAAACCATAATCCTCCTGTGAATCCAATCAAAATCGAACATCTGTAGCCAGTCAGGTTACTGGCTGCACAAGTCTTCTTTGAAATACTGATATTGAGTGCAGTAAGCTTCTTGCGAGTTGGAGCAGACATATTTACTAACACGTTCCTATAAATTCTGCATTAATAAGGAATCGATACATTTCAGTGTCTTTTAAATCCGAATTAGTGCGCCTAATCATAAATTCTCTATCCTATCGCACACGTTCTCTTCCATTCTTCTTCATGTCTCGTTCCCCCGCCTGTTACCTGCATAGCTCACGCAGCACACCCCAGCTATGTATGCAGCAAGCAAGCAGCAAGTGAAAATTTAATCAGTAGGTAAATCGGTTCCGATACGAGCTAAGAGAAAGACTGGTATGGTGACGGGACCGGAAGGGTAAGGGGAGATCTCGGATTAGGTGGTGGTATGGTTAAAAGGGCTGCTGGAAAAGGGTTTCACGGGGAGAGAAATGAAGAAAGGACTTGTAGCTTTATGTAGAACTCACATACCCACTCCATTACTGTCCCTCGGTCTCCTTCCACCGTCACTTTTCCATCCATCGTTTCATTTCTGAAAAAACAAAACCCTAGGTTAGCTCCAAATGTCTCAACTTCTACAGTTCTTGAAAGTCTGTGTGATCAAGCGGATACATTCCGTCCACATAGCAAGTGGCACTGAGAAACGTCACTCTATTCAACTTCACGGCATTTTCAGATACAGGATTTTTCTGAACTGTATTTCCTGGGTAAATTCATAAAAGTTATTAGTAAGTTTTGGTGAGAAAATTTATAATTTAGTTTCGAGACATGACAGCTGAGTAAAATAAGGAGAACTCGAGAGGATGGCCTACGAATGATTCACATTAAGGGCGCAGGGGATACTCTTCCTATCATTAGATGTACATCTAAACATAAATGGGACGGAAAATATTCACTTCCATTAGGTGACATGGAGATTTTCTGGAGGCTTACGTTGGCTTGATGCTGAAGCCCCTTTTCATTTGCTTGACTTTTCAAACCCCTGCACTTAATATAAAATTATGTTTGACATGCTTATTCTTCAGAAGAAAATATTACCGTGACCATTCACCTATTTTATCAGCTTTAGTGTCAAATTGCACTATGAATTTGTGAACTACGTTTCATTGGCGACTTATAAAAAAGAAGAATTATACCTCACAGTAAATTGCATTAAGAATAAAAAACGGGAAAAATGAAAAAAACAAACTTTACGGAAAGAACATAATAATAATAATAATACCAGAGGATAGGAATGTGACGCAATGGAAGCAAACATAGATTGAAATAAACGAGTTTATGTATGAAGATAAAACGAAAATGGAATAGGGAACTTTTAATTATACCGGTAATAACTGGGGTTACCGGAACAGTAACAAAGGTTTAAATAAACTTTTGGCATTCATACCAGGATAACATTCAGAAGATCCGTTACAAAAGACAACTATATTTGGGACGTCACACATGAAAAGATATTGCAGTCTAAAACTTGAAGCCTGAGTGGTGGGGATCTCCGTTTCTTCAAGAGAGACAGTACCAGGAAGAAAGGACCTGTGAAGAAAGACAAAGACAACAACAACAACAACAACAACAACAACAACAACCTAATAATAATAATAATAATAATACGTAACATTTTCTTTGAAAATTCTTCCACCTCTCCATCAGCACACACACACACACACAAACACACACCTCATTCGAGTAGCACTCTGTAGGTCACCAACAGCGGCCAAAGGCCCTTTATCGGGAGGAATGCGTCTGAAAAATTACTGAAAACAGTTATGTAATAGTGCTCTAAATTAGGTTTCTGCTCGACTGCTGCATCAACTTTAGTATTTTAGTCACATTGTGCCTGTTGAATTACGTACTGCCTCTCAGAAAACATCCCTTCACACTTTTACTGCTCACCGTCTAATTCGGGGGGCGGCAAACCCTCATAAATCCGAACTTAAAAGAATGTATTACAGTAGACAATAATAATGCAGAACTCCTCTCTTGAGCACGCATGAAGGCAATAACGAAAATTTGTTTGCAAAACTTCAAAGGAGATTTACACGTGAAGCGTCCACATATGTTTGGGTAGAGGTCACATTCATGTATAGAAATTTTACGAAGTTCAGGGTTGGGTTGGACTCGCTCGGAATAATTTTCGTCCTTACAAATTTAGTGGTACCATAACAGAGTACTGGTCACTTGAACTCTCAGTTTCTGAAGAAAGATTCTGTCCCTAACACTTGGGTTCGTGGGCTGGGTAGCTCAGTCGGTATAGCGACTGACTATGGGCTGGGCGGTCCGGGATCGAATTCCGGTGGAGACGAGATTTACCGCCCGTCCAGACTGGCCCTGGGACCCACAATCAGCCTCCTGTACAATGGGTACCGGGTCTTTCCTGGGGGTAAAGTGCGGCCGGGGCGTGTTGCTGGCCACTCACCCCTTCTAGTGCCGGAGTTATAAAAGAGTAGAGTTATAACTCTACCCACCCTCTGGGCCACACCCGGCCTGTAACGGGATCACTTTACTTTTTAACGCTTGCGTTCAACTCAGCAGCCAGTGTTAAGAGTGAAGTTTGAAACAACTAAGTGATTCAGTGTGAAGTGGAAAATATTCTGACAAATAGATCCAGCGAGAACAGATATTCCATCGTGGCCCTTCATCGTAAATGACGTCAAATCTATATCTTTGTTGAAATACAGTTACAGTTTATGAATCTGTGGATGTTAGGCAATTTCTACTGGTAAATTGGTACCAACATTTCGAAGGTTTACATTGCCTAAATCATGAGCGAGAGACAGTCTGAAAAGTTTAAGGCTTTGCTTTGTTTCGAGACATCGAAACTTCTTTAGCAGTCGACGCGCCGTAACATCCTCGAAGACTTGAAATTTCGGCATCACCATCAATAATATCTCAAATTTATCACAGTTAAAAATCATTTGATAACGGGCACAAAATTAATTCAGGTAACTATAAAACTATAAAAGTCGATATAAAGTTGATGCAATTTTTATAAAGAAAGTAAGTAAACATGTGTTCAGAAAATCTGATTTCCAGTTATCTAATTGGGACTCGCAAATTTTAGCGTACAAACCCACAGGTGTAGGTGTGGTTTATGTGTGCATGAAATTTGACAACTGCCCTAAAAGAGCAAAATATTGGTTGAAAAAAAATCTAGAATAAAATTTTAAAAGTGCGATTTTAGAGAAATGTTGAATTACAAGGGTCCAGAAAATTATATAAATTTCTCATAAAGACACTATTGTATTTTTTCTTCTAATGGCGTACACATAAATTGGCAGTTAATTTATTGGTCTTCAGTTCGACAGGAATGTAACAGAAGGGCGCTGAGTCAAATTTTAAAATTCTACTCGATAATTTCCAGGTGATAAATAATCATCCGCTATGAACAAGAGAGGATAATATTGAAACGGATCCCTAATATAGTGTAAATATTTTTACTGACTTCAACTGGCTGTGTATAGGATCAACACCTCACTTCTGTTAGTTTGATAATGAATTTTCAGTTTCCATAAAAATCGGGAAATTTCTTGACCCTATTATTGAACCACTTCTTTTCGAAAAAGATCGTGCAAAATGGATTTAATTATATCTTGCAATAACCACGATAACTCCATTCTTCTAATAATACAATTTGGAGGAGTTCCCTTGCCTTGTTATCCAGGCGGTACACATTGGAACTTGACCACAGCCCTGGACGGCGGGCGAGCTCTGTCTTTCTCTTCGGCACAGCAATGTAGCACCACACACTAATTTAATGAGCAATTCGAGGCAGAACCCCCTGAGTTCGGAATCGAAGATGGAATGCTAAATAGCAACACAGCAACAGTAGAGGCTTCCAAGTGGGGATTCAGAGTTGGTAGGACGAGGTTGGTATCTGAATTGACTGAGGGTCTGAGTAAGAGATGGACTGATCTTCAGCTTAAAGTATTCTACACAGCACATTAATTGACTGATTGATTTGGTGGCTTAGTCGGTATCAGGCTTGTAGCGTGACTGATAACTAATTCACTGTCTGTAAGATTGATGGCTTGTTCAAAAGTTTCGGTTTTAAAGCGCGCTGAGCGGTTTGCCAGTAGTCCTATATCTGGTGAGTTGATTTGATAGGAAGGAAATAATTGTCTATTATCTACTTTTGAATTTTACTGTTGCTGCAATCAGACTGTAAATGAGTGGCGTCTGTTGGTCCGTAGTCATTTGTATGTCAAATTTACAATTTCACAATAAACGTACATATTTAGTAATGTTATTAAAATATATGTTTAATATTCGACAAAGCATTTCGAGCTTATTCTGCCAACTAGTTTCAAGAGGAAATAAAAGTCGTTCTCTTTCAATTTAACTAGTATATCCTTTACGAATTTAAAGACTTTCACATTGAAAAGTCGCGTTAGGCTCTAGGACTTTTTTTGGCATTTAACATCAAAGTACACTTCTCTAATGGGATGTGAAGCATATTACTAATCTTATGCTCTAAATGCTAAATTGCGGTTGAAGTAATTGTTTCATATGTAACTATAGTATTACTGAACAACTTTTTGCACATATTGTCAGTACGTCTTTTAACATTAAATATTTTCACTTGTACTTACATATAAATAGCCCTTAGACATGTAACAGTTGTCTTTATCTAAATATTCATTCAATTTCCGTGTTGGTAATTGCTTAGCATTCTCCTAAATCTTTATGAATTATTTCAGAAGTGCAGACTATCATCGTAAAAGAACATAAAAATGCATTTTTACCTAAGCTAACTCGTACATATATGAAAATTATAAAATTTTAATATTTCGTAAAATATCACTGAATTTTATTCCTTATTTTAATCCTTGAAATATTTAAACAATGCCACATGCTTTACGGTATTGTTACGTTTATTGTTTGAATTGACGCTTTAGTTAAAAGGTTTGTTCTTCGAGAAGGTAAAACTCACTGTTATATCGGCGGAAGGCCGATGCAGGTGGCCATGCGGTCTGAGGCGTAGGCCTGAAGCCCCTTGAATCCTGGGATCAGCGGTTTGAATCCCGCTTAAGGCATGGACATCTGTCTCTTTTATTTGTTGTGTGTTGCGCAGGTAGCGGCTTCTGCGACGATCTGATCACTCGTTCAGAAGAGTCCTGCCGAATGTGGGCTGTGTCTGTATGTGGTCTATGAGTATGAACGGTGAGGCGGGCGGCCTAGGCGCGAATTGGGCTGTTGTGGCACGGAAAAGTGTCGGAAGACTTGAATGGAACCAAAATTGAATACAAAATACACATGCTCGAGTTGTGGGAATAATATGATAAAGAGTCTTACTGGGGGGGGACTGAGGCAGTCCTGAAATTTCGCACAAAGAATAGGGAGACTAAATTATGGCGAAAAAATTTCATGGCTTAATGACGAGGATGGAAATTCAAAGATAGTGGTTTAATAAATAGCGCGATTAATCTAAGAGGGAATGTATTGAAAATATGTTTGGCTGAAGGACCGAACTAACTTTATGATTTTGACGTTTTGCTGACAGTACATCTCAGTATATTTATCTCAGTAATTAACCAACTTGATGTACAAAATTTTTGTTTTACAACAAGTATATTTCATGCCTCTACATGTTTCGAGCATATGTGCTCATCGTCAGGAGGTCAAAATTGAATTACACAGCCTCTGGTATCATCACACCAATAGATGTGATGATACCAGAGGCTGTGTAATGCAATTTTGACCTCCTGATGATGAACACATGTGCTCGAAACATGTAGAGGCATGAAATAAACTTATTGTAAAACAAACATTTTGTACATCAAGTTGGTTAATTACTGAGATAAATAATTTTGTGACTGTTATGTGAGGAAGAGGTTTTGGATCAAAGACAGAAAGACTCGACAGAAAATTGACACCTTGTGAGTGATTAATACGTCTTACATAGCAGAAGTGTGGGAGAAACGTCTGGCAATGTGCACATTTCTTTTTTCATGAAGACAGAGGAAGCTTGATTAGCAATACATTATCTCTAAAGATACAATATTTATGTCCCACAAGACTCGATCTGCACATTCATATCCGTGAAGACGTTAAATGCTACCTGATCCATTAAAACTACCAGTTTAATAATTCGTGATTGTGTAAATCAGAAATAACCCAATAGAATGTGTGTTACGAGCTGATGTGTTCAATAAGCACTTTGATCATCAGGGGTCCTGCAATATTTAGACGCCCTCATGGCGCCTGAATTCGGTAAAACACAAGAGGAACTAAGAGCTTTACATTCGAAACTATGATTCGTATTTCACCTTTGAATCAAAATGAGGTAAATATGACACCGTAATTTTATTGATACGGTGTAAGTTGTATTATTGAATGCTGATTTGACTTATAAGAAGTGCCACTTTTTTTAAATTTCAACAGAATTTGAGGTTCTGATCCTTTTTGATATAATGACGAATGTCATGGTGAAATATCTAGGTATATACACTATTCTAAAAATAGCCAGAAAATGTAGTTTAACGAAAATTTATGTGGCTTGCGATATATTGCTGCTTCTCAACTGTTTTTGTCCTATTTAAATGCATTTTATTCCACAGAAAAGAAGATTATTCTTCCCCCTTCCACATAAAAACAAACTCATACATATTTCTATGTATGTTAATCTATTCAGAAATTTCTTCACGTTATTCTGCTCCTGCTGAATATAAGCATTTTTAAGCATTTAAAATAATATTTCCATAAATACCATCTCGAAGATTTTTTTTTTAAAAGATCAATGAAACAATTCTTCCATGGACAGCTGTGGAAGTTTTTGAAGCGTAAGTTAACCAGAAATGGTGGTAGTGGGAGAGAAAGAGAACGGTAGTGCTGGGATGACCAGTCGAAATCAGCCCGCATTGCCATGAGTTTTTTAAGGGGGTAAAAGAGAGATCAAGAGACGAGAACAGTGAGCGGAGGGTAGGGATAGAGGTGGTTGGGTATGTGGGTGGAGTTCGAACTGAACTCGTCTATGGGGGAAGGATTTTCTGTTTTACTGATGCAAAGAGACGGGCGAAAAAAGGGGGTTGGAAGATACTGGTCAGAAAGGAGGTTTTTTTGTGGGGGAGGGGTGTACGTATGTAAGGGGAGAAGGGGTACATTTGAGAGGAAGAGGACAAGAGGGGGTTAGTAGAGAAAATAAAAAAGGAAGGGAAAAGAGATGTACTTGGAGATAGAGGATTTGGTCTACACTAAAGCTTCCATGTAGTTACGACGATGGTTTTAAATTATCCGAATCCTCAAATTTATAACACTGGATGCATGTTTCCGAAAGATTGGTTATCCTATAGGGGTATGTTATGTGGGAACCCACAGCTTTCCACGGTTATCGGTATTCTAGGATAAAAGCAGCGAGGCGATACGTAGCGTAGACACTCACGGCGCCCTCTTATAACAGCAATAGGCCACTTGTAAAGAATATCTGTATATACGTTATACGGTAATGCACTTGCATATATTGAATGTTTTATTTCGTCAGGTGCTTGGATCTTATGGTGTGTGTAGATGGCAAGTCAATGAGTGAAAATTCGCTAATTGCCGGATTCATAACTGAAGGGGCAGTTACACGTGAGCGAGAGAAATATTTGGACGTGCCTTTGTAACGGGGGAGAAGTCTTAGTTTTAAATCCAGGATTTGTGTAGGATTAGAAGATGCTCTTCTTAAAGCCGGCTATGGTTTTTACGTAGCATTTAGATTTATGAGAGGATTAAGTTGCCAATTTCCACAATTGAAATTGATTCTGATTTCACTAACTGCGTTTTTGCGCAGTCATCGAAATCCAGACTTGAAGACCAGCAAAATAATAATCCGCATAATATTGAAAATTGTGGCTTACAGAAAAAAAATCCACACCCTCATGCTAACTACGCCGATTGTTATTCAAAACACAATTATTGTATGAGTGTCTTTATCGTTGCACCGTGCATTCTGTAGTTTATTTAATAACACACACCAACACATGCACATGTATATATTATTTAAGAATTCTAAAACTTACATTAAAACACTTAAAACGCTGCTACATGTTTCGATCACACGATCATCCTCAGGGAGCATATATTGTTCCTTGCTAAATGTATAAAATTAAAACACTCAGTAATTTACTTCGTTACGTTAACTTTGGTGCTGTGGCAGCATGTCTGTAAGTAGAAAATATATTTTCTGATTAGAATGTCAAAACAATATAGTAAAATAATATTATAATATTATTTTACTATATTGTTTTGACATTCTAATCAGAAAATAATATTATAATATTATTTTACTATATTGTTTTGACATTCTAATCAGAAAATTTATTTTTTACTTACAGACATGCTGCCACAGCACCAAAGTTAACGTAACGAAGTAAATTACTGAGTGTTTTAATTTTATACATTTGGCAAGGAACAATATATGCTCCCTGAGGATGATCGTGTGATCGAAACATATAGCAGCGTTTTAAGTGTTTTAATGTAAGTTTTAGAATTCTTAAATTATATATATATATATATGCATGTGTTGGTGTGTTTAATTGAATTATTGTCCGAGTCTTCTCGGACAGACGTTAATAGGAAAGGGAAGGCTTCAATCATTTCACAAAAGACGACTAAGAATAATAACAATATATTTGACCCGAGTTGTACTAATTTTGCCTATCTTGTGAGCATGTTAAAACTCCTACAAAGTCCAGTACTACCAAATTCTGAATGTAAAAAATACTACATGTGTAATGGTAGGCTTCCAGCGCGGTGTAAGTGGGGGACTTCGCCTGTTTGGGATGTTACATATCGTAGATTTGTTAACCAATCAACGCTTCGTAACTCCTCCGAAGAGCGACAAACACAGAAAGAATGCTTTTTTTACTGCAATGTGTGTTCATATTTCGTATGATATCCAAAAGAAACAACGGTTATATATTTGTATCAGTAATTAACCAACTTGATGCACAAAAGTTTTGTTTTACAATAAGTTTATTTCATGAGTCTACATGTTTCGAGCACATAGTGCTCGAAACATGTGGAGTCATGAAATAAACTTATTGTAAAACAAAACTTTTGTGCTTCAAGTTGGTTAATTACTGATACAAATATACTGAGATGTACGGTCAGCAGAACGTCAAAAAACGGTTATATATATTTATATAATACTGCTTAAGGTGCTATACAATACACTAGCCCTTCCTGCCTTGTTATATGGCAGCGCAACTTGGACTATTAAAGCAAGGGATGCCGGCAGCATAATAGCAGCAGAGATGAAATACACGAGAAGAACAGCAGGATACACTTGGACAGATTACAAAACAAATGCACAAATTGCAAAGGAGTTAAAAACAACACCAATTTTGGACAAATTACTGGAATACAAGAGAAGCTGGATACAACATGTAAATAGAATGCCTCGAAATAGATTACCCAGGGTAATGAAACACTACTCCCCAACTGGCAGAACAAATCATGGTAGACCTTTGAAGAGACTTCTGGATACGTGAGCCCGGAACGGGTCAACAAGTGGCTCAACTCCATGACAGATCAATGATGATGATAATGATGATGATGATGATGATGATAATAATAATTATTATTATTATTATGGTTACGAAGTGGGCCGGAATATTGAGCCAGCAAAGCCAATCTGTATGGGTCTGACGGGCCAGGGATCGAATCCCGGTGACTGCGAATTTTCCGCACCGTCCAGATCGGTCCTGGGGCTCACTCAGCCTCCTGTACAACGGGTACGGGGTCTCTCTCCCGGTAGTAAAGCAGCCGGGGCTTGGCGTTGAACAACCACCCCTGTCTAGAACCCAGGTTAAAGAAAGAGTAAAGTTATAAACCTATTCCCGTTCTGGGTCTTCACGGCCTCTTGTAGGATGAACTTTATTCTTATTAAACTGTTGTTTGTACATCCTGATGTTACACGCACACGAAGAAGAAATAAAGAAACCGGAGATCAAAACTAAAATATTCAATAGTTTAACACCAAGTACGTGTTGTGGTTGTTGTTTATGACATTTGTGTGCTTTGTAATTAAAGTAATTTTTCCCCAGAATTTTAATATTTATCTTAGATTCCCCCTTGTGCTTAGTTAGTTAGTTAGTTAGTTTGTTTGTTTTTGGCGTAACAGCCCCCCGTGGGCCAGGGCTCCTTCATTCAGGATGTTTCTAGATCACACACAACGACGCACCACAGTCGGTAGGACTTCTCTGGACGAGTGATCAGCTCGTCGCAGAGACCTCTACCTGACAGCCCACAACAATCACAATAGACAAACATCCATGCCCCCGGTAGGATTCGAACCCACAATCTCAGCAGGCGAGCGTTCGCAGACCTACGCCTTAGACCGCGCGGCCACTGGGATCGGCCTTGTGCTTTGTAGTACTACAAACTGAACTGAGATTTCTGTACGTTAAAGTGTGATGGGACTCACACCTCTACCTGGATACCCACTCTATAAATCAGACAAATATTTAAAGATATACAGAATAAATTAATACGTGAAGATGATGTATATCCAAACTACTATCAAATTATGGTCAATTTTCAATGAGAAACCATTAGATACAAATTAATTGTTATTATTTTTTACAACATCAATTGTACTCACCAACTTGATATGGTATGTACCGCGCATTGTATAGAATTGTTAATTTATGTAGTTTGCCACTCAACATTGAGTGCACACATACAAGCTTAACAGGGCCCAAGCCATGTTTTTCGTTTCGAGTTGGTTTCTGGATGATCAATAACGCATAGTGAAGATTGTGGAACTCCCACTTACAATCGATATGGTGCTCGAAGGAACATATCCTCTAGTACTTTTAACATTTGTGCTGTGGACATTCTGCTGTTTTAACTGAAAATTTTATTGCTTGTGCAGTTGCACTTTGTCTCAAAAGTAAGTGTACTGATTTTTTATTTAAATGTCTATTGGACTCACCTGAAATTACAAGTTATCTCCTTCAAAATATAACCCTTGTAAAGTTACACAATGGTTCCAACGTTTTTTCCACTCATCATAGCAGTGCCGGAAGTTATTTTCTGTAAGTGTGTGTAGCTCATCGGTTACAACTTTTTGTATGTTTTCCATCGTCCCGAAATGATGACCCTTCAACTTCAATTTCAAATTGGAGGAGAGGTAGGAATCGCACGGAGCTAGATCTAGGCTGTAGGGAGGATGTGGAAGTACGGGAATGTTTATGTCTGTATTTTGACTCACTTAATTTGCATCTGACCATTTTGAGAACGCTACGTTAGCTGCTGAGTGGACTCTCTGATAAAGAAGTGCCGAAACATGTAGGAGATATACTGTACTTAAGTTGGTTCTGTAAATTTGAAATATTTACCAATAAGCATTGGGCGCGGTTTCATTGCACGTCATTGGAAACGAAAGAATACTCAGGGAAGATTCTGCAGTATTAAAAAAACCGAAATATTTGAATTATTTTAACATTATATTGAATTAAAACACATTCCAGCATTTTAAACTGCATTACTCATTTGCCACATGTACTATGTCCTAAGTACGGATTGGGGTCTCAGTCTTGTAATATCTGCTAAGCATGCAGTTGTAATTTATTGTATGCCAAATATGGGCCTGCAGATGACCTTCACCTGTTGTTGTATTAAGTAAGAATATAATGATTTTATTAATAAAAAGCTGTGTTGACGGCCGTTAAATCCTAATTTGTAATTGTTGTATTGATTGACGTAATAAGCCTGACTGTCAAATGTAAACCTTTATCAAACATTTCTTTTTGACACACACACACACACACACACACACACACATATATATATATATATATATATAAAAGTAATAGAGGATCAGTCGATTGCAACTAAAAATTACATTTATTTAATATCAAAGTAAGGCACGAGATATTTATATATTAACCTTTAGCCTACTAACGTAGAGAATATGGTGAGCTTCTAGTAATGCCAGCAATTTTAACGTGTAATATTTGGTGACCTACGTTTGCAACATTGACAGACCTCTATTTTTATTGTCTGCGCAATGTCTCAACACTGAATCAATCATGAAAGGAGTCCTGCGTCATATTTGTGTGTAAACAGTCAGGTTTTTCGAAAAGCATGAGCAAAATTTAAATACCCCTCAGCTGGAACTTACATATGGGATTTAACTCGGCCGTTTAAAGGGTTAAATAACTGAAATTTTGAGTTATAATCGATGGTTCCTTGATTATTTCTGTATCATTATTAAAATATTATTCAGGTCAGATTAGGATAACTTTGGTAGAATTGAACTTAGTACGCTTGTAATCATATTATCAATAAAACATACACAGTAACAGATTTTTACGTATTTATGAAGATTTAGAATGTTTACGCATGTTGGGTTTTGTATAATCACACCTGCTGTTACTGATCACAGGTGAAATAGTTTGAGACGCGTTTAACAAACCTGTTACCGTAGATATATGAATGATTTTGTACTTTAGCTGTATTATTGCAGTTTCTTAGCACATTGTTGCTGAACACAACGCCAAAAGTCGAAAATTAATCACCAAGTCTACAACATGGTACGCCTGACCAAGACGAAATTCGTAATTTATCCCTAGGTTACTTCTCTCTAACCATTCAGCTGTTGCTTCATATTACATCAAATGAGTGGTATATATATATCCGTCTTGGTCTTTCGCGCTTTACGACTGCAAATATGCGTTTAAAAAACGAGCCACGAAACACGTACACTCAAATTACAAGGCTTCCCTTCCGTACATCCTGTACGAATCAGTGAACTGCCGATTTAGTTCTGCGTTACTCATTTCTATTCATGTGAAGGAAAACAGAAATATTGTTCAGTATTGTAATTTGATTCCTCGGCATATTTTAATAGAAACAGAATATAATAATTTCCTACATTCTTAATATAACAGAGAAATACAGTGTAATACTCGTTCAGACAACTATTCTTACTTGTGGTATATCGGTGCTTAACGCTACATTGTTTCTGAGAGAGAGAGAGAGAGAGAGAGAAAGAGAGAGAGAGATTGTGTGTGTGTGTGTGTGTGTCTGTGGTTGTGTGCCTTATAATCCGTTGGCTCTCTCACTTCTTTATCCAGTGTACACAGGGACTTCTCCCTTCTCCGTTCTCCCACTGTTACTTGTATATCTTCATTCCAATATGTATATCTCACTTCGACATACGAATGAAAAGAAAAACTCTAGAAAATAAAATAAAATGTCCCCCCTCCCGTAACCACAAACACAAAACCAGAAGCAGTGGTACAACTTGTTTTCACATCACTGAATACTTTTCCTACCCATCTTCAATTTTCAAACCACCCAAACCACCCCCCCCCGCCCACAAACAGTATTCACCCTACCCATCACCCACATGTAAACGTTAAAAACCTTCCCAAAGTAACAAATCACTGACGCGTAGTCGCGACTCAGCAGTGAGCCTCGTCCTACCCCCCAACACCCAAACACCCACAGTTTTCACTAAAAGAGAAGAAAACAGGAAAAATCTAGCGTGACTCAAGTTAAGCGAGATCCTGAGGTATATGGACGAAGAGTGATACAAGTCGAGGTTGGGAACGACAGAATAAAACACTCCATAGACACATAAATGCTAAAATTGCAGTAAAAATGTTTGTAACTGCGAAGGAAGAAGTAATAGGATGTAGAAGTTATAAATGGAAGATCCCCTTTATTTTTAAACTTTACAATACGTCCCACCAATTCTTCCATATATGCAGATGTAAAATATTTTTTAGTAGATGTTTCATACAAGAATAATGTACTCTTCTATACCAGTAAGTTTCGAAATATGTATTAGTCTAATGCTTTTAAAAATATTATTTCAAACATAATGACAATTGTGTGCATTTGTTCGTTAAAACCGTACATATTCGTAAAACGTTTTGGAGAACACTTCCAATTTTTAAGATTTTCTTCAACCAAAAGATTGAGAATATATGAAATGGATAGAACTGGCTCAAATTGTTAGCTCCCTTTTCAAAACGATGATACACCATTGGGTTCCATATAAAATTAGGGAATTCATTGACCAGATGAGAGACTGTGAACTGCTGAATATCGTTACTTTACCATGGGAGACACTTGTCACTAGACAGTTTGTCTATATCAGTATAACGCAGCAGTAAATTAACCGTTTGAGGCACGTAAGTTTCAAGTAGAATGATCCCTCGTCCGAACTGAGTTGGCAGTTCTGATTACCGCATGTTGTGCAAAATTTCTCTGCACAAAATTCTTTGGGGAAAAACTGGGTTACATAAAGGCGGACGCTTATGTTTCTCTTCATACTCTGAATACATTATGCACTTCAAAGAATTACATTACAACTTGCTCGGGTAGGTGATGCTGCTAGCTTTCTATGCTGGTGAGTAATCCGAAAGTTACTCAATTATTACACCAACTACTGCACATATATAAAATTTATAAAATTTACACATTAAAACATTAAAAACGCTCCTACATGTTTCGGTCCTAAGACCATCATCAGGGAGCTATATATTCCTTGCTAAAGTCACACTAGAAATA
>Ga0123354_10008286_pt1 | contig 15790 bp, 7 predicted proteins | sample TergutLab28metaG_2_FD_97872 | JGI IMG/M metagenome (GOLD analysis project Ga0123354, IMG submission 97872) | Labiotermes labralis P4 segment gut microbial communities from Petit-Saut dam, French Guiana - Lab288 P4 | ecosystem: Host-associated > Arthropoda: Insects > Digestive system > Gut ...
CATGAAATAACTCAACAAATAAGTCGCAAGCTCCTGAGGATGGATGTATTAACATCCGAAACATGTTGAGCATTAAATAATGAAATAATAAAGCAAGCGACATCAAGTTGGTCTCTCTTTATTCAACTATCAAGATGGTGCACGGTCCAATAAACATAAGATCCACTCACAAGAGTTTAGACTGATGATGTGTTAACACAGAACACTTTTTTATCGCCCATCTACTCGCCGTAAAGCGGACGACGCCTCCCGTTCTGCAGCAATCAGCCCTGCTCAGCCCTGGGTTAAAAATTCACTCCATGAAACACGCCGACGGTTTCATAAAGTAACGTCTCTCAGAGCACCCTCTGCAAAATTCACTGTCCCTCCAAGAGTGGTACGAACCAAATTATTCACCCCTATGTGACACAAAAGGGGACCGCGATTGAACAGTGGTTAAGGTGCCGTGCTACTAATCGGAAGGTCGCTGGTTCGATCCCAGTTGGTGTCACTGTAGTTGTTCATTGACATAATCCTTCCGATCGCACTATGGCCCTGGGGTCGACTCAGCCTCTAACAAAAATGAGTACCAGGAGTATTTCCTGGGGGTAAAGGCGGCCGGTGCGTAAGGCTGACAAACTTACCACTATCCTGTGCCGTTGTCATGAAGTCTGGGAACCTTAACTTCCTGGAACCCTCTGGGCCACTCCAGGCCTGTAATGGGACTGCTTTACCTTTTATTTGAGACAAAAAAATTTCCTCTTCAGTGGTTACAGGGGCTTAATATCCGCGGGGGTAAAGCGACGAGAGTGAAGTTGACGACAACTCACCTCCATACAGTGCCCAAGTTAAAGAGAGTTATACCTCCATTCCCCACATATCTTCATGACGAGTAAAGGGGCAGCTTGAATCCTGAGATAAAAATCTTGGGTCAGAGAAAAAATGAAGTTTAACCTTTTGACGCCTAATGTCAACTATAGTGGTCGTACCGCACCGCTAACCTCCAAAGTTGCATTTTATATATTTATTCAACAAATATAGGTACCGAATATTTTAAATATGGTGTATACTCTCCGTTTTTTCTCTTCAAAATGCAGTTTGTTTCATAATGCTAACGTATTTGGTTCCTGTATTATTCACATTTTATATACAGAATGTGCTAAAATTAAAAAAAAACAATTCCGGCGCCAAAACGTTAAGCAGTCTCAACTACTACCTCCTAATAGGAATCCCCAAGCAAACTACTATTGCACATCTGTTAGACTAGCTCGCTGTCGGTGTCGCGTATTCATTTATAAGGAATGATTTTAACAAAAAAAAAGCGACTATCTCCATTTTCTTCGTAATGGAAACGTACATTTTTCTGTGAAATACGAATTGGCTTTTTATGTATAGTTCGGATGAATTTCGGTCTTCATACACGTAACTTTCCGTGAAAACTGAATCTCAAAATTTCATGTGTTGGGAGTCAAACGAAGAAAACAATAAGACAGTATAAAACAATTCTGTTCAGCGGCAAAAAACGCTGTCAAATAATTTCACAGCTGCCACGTGTTCTGCTTAAATACAAGATGACAGGCACTGCACATATAACTAACACTGAGGAGAGTTCGTGCACCCATTGCTGCAGTGGAAAACCAATGAGCATTACATATTCTGAAAGTATGTCTGTAGCCTTAGGTATTCAGCATACAATGCGCATGCGCCGTATTATAGTGTCATCTGTGGCCTGTCCTCCTCTACCTAATTTTTCTACATAATCTCATAACCGGCATGATTTTCGAAAAAGTTACTGGAACGTAAAAAGTGTCTTTTTTGACTCCACTACTTTTTTCGGACACATTTCTCATTCTAGGAAGAACCCAGCGAGATATTATCATAAATGTATAAACGCCTTCATGTTCAGTACCCGTTTCACTTGTCAAATTGTAATGAAACTTGATTTTTTCCGACTTATTTTCGAAAAATATTCAACAAACAAATTTAACTGAAATCCGTCCAGTGGGAGCCGAGCTGTTCCATGCGGACGGACGGACGAACAATCGACGACTAATAGTCGCATTTCGCAATTCTGCGAACGCGCCTAACAACGAACAATGTGGAATGGACATGTGTTATGGGGCTGTGGAGCCAAACTGCACATATATTAACGAATCATCAATCCCAACTATCGAGGAAAATACATTCGCAGGGGGACGGTGGCTGAAATACACGACACCAGTACAGTGAAGAACGCCTCTGCCCATGATTACATCGTTTAAGCCTGTCATGGCTACAATCAATCTACATTTTATATAGAAATTCAGTTCGTACCGCACCGAGAACACTGTGCGTCAATCACAGAACGACCAATCTGTGGTGCTGAACCGGTAAACAATCGCTGTTTATTGTAACAATGACACGACCAACACACACTTAACAATCCAGTTGTACAGATGCCAACCCCTAGCCCGTAAATGGTTTGAAGGTCCGACAAACGCAACCATTCCCACCAACGAAATATGGTATGAACATCCAAACTCGAGGCCCAAGGATGTGATCGCCAATTGTGTTGTTCGCAATTCCGAATGCCCCATTGTGTTTCACGTTAACACTGATACATTACGTCCAGACCGACATTAGACACCACAGAGCCACCTATACTTCTTGTACCGGGGGTCTTTCACAGGAGTCTGGCGGTCGGGGCGTGAAACTGACCACTCGCACACATCTAGCGCCGAGGTTAAGAATAAGTGGAGCTATACCTCTACTCCTCCTACCTGCCCTCATGGCGTTGCAAGGGACAACCTGACAACTCTACCATTTATCTCACACCGCTGTGCAAAGTACAACCAGAGGGATACACATCCTACATTAGTGCCTCAATCCCCGATCAGCCCAGTGCCTGACAGTGCAGCCACCTCTCAAGACCACACACGAAGCACGTGGTACCTGGCCGGAACAACGCATGGGCGCGTAACAATAGCGGAATGATGATTAGCGGGGGAAAACCGCAGACATCCTATTGCAACGCATAATCCTGATACTGTTTAACGGCGTCTTACTGTTAGACCTCTAAGACCGCTAGTCTGTGTAGAGTAACTCTCAAAAAGTAAGTTCTTACCGCACGCACAATTAGCACCAAGACCAGCTTTGTATCGCCACTCTACGCAATCACACGGTACGCCTACACAGTGTTACTATATGAACGGTGAACCAGGCGGTGCTACATTAAGCGACTGCGCTTTAAATCATCATGATCAATAACCTACCGCACACACGCATCCAAACTATATCTTACTTTGCGCCACGTTTCGTCGATACCGAATTCCACAAGACACGCACACCGCACCGAAATAAGCACAGGTCTGTAACAGACCGTCACAGAGGGTCGCCTTGTGGTACCAGCTTCAGAGAAGTACGAACTCACACAGCAGCGACACAAACCAGAGCAAAAATCGCAGATCTGTTAGTGCTGACCCCTTTACCATATTAAACCTCACTCCATAAGTAGTCATGAAGATAACACAAACAAACGGACGGACGAGCACCCAGGCAGATTTCACTTAATGCCTTCATTTGGTGCGCTTGGCGCGTCTGCGTTTGTAGTAAATGTAGAGCACAAAGCTGCGGCGCATGGAGTGGTGACAAAAGAAACACCCTGTAGACGCTGTACCTTCCTATGGTCCGAACATAACCACAACGCTTGCCATCGGCCATGCATTAAGAAAACGGCCACATGCTTCATTAATGCAGACAGAATTCACAGCTCTAAAGACGTCGGTTACCGAAGATGAGCCAATTGTCTCCACTAAATCGTCCAACGAATGACACGTTAACATCGGGGCCGATGTGGTCACTGCAGCTACCACCACACACCTAGCTATTGATTAACCGCAAATGTGTCTGCAATGTGCACACCTGACAGACGCTGTTACATCATTACTCACAACACACAGAGAGCCAAATATGCTTCTCACCTCAGTCTAACATCACTCAAGGAGCACTTTCACTGTTACCAAACACTCCCCACCCCCCCAACCGTCAACTTTTTCATTCATAGCTGAAAGACAGAATCATAACCGTTAGCAACACGAAAATTAACGGCCGGATATTTAGGCCAGCCGATTTCACACTGTTAAAGTTTATACTAAGAAAATTAGTGGCAACAACATCGATCAGAACACGCAGGATAATTAACCACCTCGCGCTACCGCCACGTTCGCTGCAGGAAAGAGTGCGTTCCTACCTGTACTGCTGCTTGGTTGTCCTTGTCCAGCAGGAACTCCATGGATTTGGCTCTGGAGTCCGCGGGTATGTGGGGGCGGTTAGTGGTGCCCCCGGGGGATGGTTTCAGGAGCATGGTGGCCGCCCCCAAATTCAGCAGGCTGCGTGCCTTCTTGCTGGAGGGGGCGGCACCATTCTGGTGGGGCCGCACTGTGCTGATGTCGGTGTCGAGGTCCGTCTCCAACAGTCCGATAGGCGCCGGATCGATACGCAACACGACCGTACTATCCTGCTTGCCCTGAGGCTGCTGCAACCCGCTTACAGTACTCGCTGGATCGTGTGCGTCGGGACGCCGGCGCGGTGACGGCACCGGCCTACTGCTGTTCCCGACACTACGTGGCGGTAAAGGCGGTAAAGGCGGTTTGCTCGACACGACGACATCTGGAACCGGTTTCATCTCTAACTCATCAGCCGGAGGGTGCAGAGGAATAATGGTAACGTCCTCGTATTCAAGGGCAGTACCGGCTGCCAGCTGCGTCTCGCCCGAATTCTTGCCTTTAACTTCTCCTTTCTTCTTCTCTTCCTTCTGTTTCTTGGTCGTGCCATTGTTACGACCACTAAGTCTCTTCAACGAGAACCTCTGGAAGAACCCTCCAAACTTACTGCCGCTCTTCTTACTGCTAGTGTTTGAGCTGACGGACGACAACTCACTGTCGCACCGCGAACTCTCACTGCTGTTCTCGCGACTGCCGCCACCACCTGCCCGCTGCTTTGTCTCCATGGACACAACGTCAACTGGTGCCTCATTTGGTGTTGCGGCCGCTCGGGATGTGGTCACGTGATCCTCACCGCCAGTGGGCGTAACCGGACTGCGGCCTTCCTGCGGCAGCTCCATCACCACGCGCTCACGTTCCGTCGACCCGGGACCCACCGGTACGCCGATCTGGATCTTCTGCAGCACCAGCGTCTGCTTCAAGGGCAGCGTCACGTCTTCGCCCTGCTCTAACGCGCACAGGGCTCTGTCCATCTCCTCGTCATCCCTGTCTTCCTGAGCATCATCGTCACTGTAACTGTCCCTCCAGCTGACCTCTGACACCACTGGCGAGAAGTGAACCCCTTTACAAGCAGCTGCGAGAGGGGTCAAACCTTTAGCACTATGGTCGTCATTTAAATAACTATGTAGTTCGTGTGAGCTATCGGCAGGCGACTTTAGTGGCACTCGAACCATGGACGAATGTGTCTGATCATTCTTTATAAATTCTTCTTGAGCACTGTACATTATGTTGGGGGTGCTGGAAACCGGAAACCTAGCTGTCATACTGTGCCTGTTGATATGTCTATCAGCTGTATCTATGTCATCACTGTGCTGACGATGGGGGCCCGTTTGTTCTTCACCCAAGCAAAGACAGAGATTGTCGGGAACGCTGCTTTGATGTTGACTCTGCTGGCCTTTCCTGTGCACTGGCTGTATGTCTCTTCTCTTCCTCTCCTCTCCCAGCAGAAGGCTGGGAGCACTTTGCCAACAGCTGCTGTTAAATTTAGAGTCTTCAACATCCCACCCTCGCCTCTCTCTACATTCAAACTCCACATTTAATTTTAGCACTTTCTTCGTAGCTGTCTGTGCTGTTTTCTGCTGCTCTGACGTTTCGCTACTTGCAGCACCACCACCGCTACTTCCGGCGCTACTATCGGAATAATAAGAGTACGAGTCTTCGTCCTCAACGATGGTACCTACAGTACCACCACGTGCACAAACACTTGGTGACGTCACACAATGATCTCCGAAGCCACTATCCTCACTGAGGTTCTCGGCCGATCTCTGCGGTTTCTTCTCAACTGAAGATTCCTTTCCGCCGCCAACGCGGCCAGTTTCATTACTCGTCACGGGCGCGACTTCCGGAATGGCGCCATTTTTTGTTGCCGCCGGCGGAGAACGCGTTGCAACTGTTACGACCGGCGCGGAGAGATCAGCTGTTGTCGGCGGGTGGACGTGTAGAAGGAATGAGTTGTTGGTAAGCGACTGCGACATTTCGGCGAAGGAATTAAGCTGATGCTGAGGCTGCAGCAAGTTCAGACTGTCAAAGCTTCTGAACGACCGAAGTCGGCTGTTTGACGACCGGAAACTGCTACGTGACGACCATGACGAATGGGAATTGTGCAGCGTATCGTCAGACGAAGTACCTTCGTCGCTACTCATGGCAGCGGAATCGCTGCCCGAATGCTCCTCGTCCAAAGAGTCGGGGGAGGCAGAAAACCTCCAGCGATTGGATTCCAGGGAGTCGAAACTAAAATTTGACATCAAGGAAGGTGACGGTGGGGCAAAGGGGGAACTGTCATGAAAAGGGTCGGATGTAGCGGATGTGCGGAAAACATCCTCACAGTGTTTCTCCAGGCATTCGAACTGCAGCAAACTGGACGAGCGGGAGGACAAAGAGGCCGAATCGACGTCAGGGTCCCGGGAACTCTCTTGTTCGTCGTCCATGTCGTGTTGATCCATCGTGCGACGACGACGTTTCTTAGGCACCGCGCAATCTCCCTCCGAGCCGCTCCACTCTGTCGTATCGCACGCATCTGAAATGACAACAAATCAACTGAGCGACTTAGCGGTCGGCGGACTGATAATACAAAGTACGACAATATTACCCCAATACATACCAATGAATAACCTTACAAGTATCTGAGTGAATGAAAACAAATATCCATACATCCCCCACAACTTCTTATAATAAAACCAACTAGCTGCACCAGTTTCTCAAATTTATTTTTGGAATAAAACTCTGCCTGTTTCGGACAGTTCCTCCGTCCATCATCAGGAGTATGTTACTGTACACACAGCAATACATACAGGTTTGCTGTGTGTACAGAGAAAAACCCCTGATGACGGACAGAAGAACTGTCCGAAACAGGCAGAATTTTATTCCAAAAATACATGAGGAATTAGTGCATCTAGTTGGTTTTATTGTAAGAATTTATCACGATGCGCGGTCACCTGAACGTCAAAATCCCCCACAACCTTCTTGAAGACAAATTGCAGACCAGAACTACACAACTATCACAAAACATAATTACTTTTTTTGGGGGTGTCGTCATCCCGCCATGTTTGTCAGTGAATGTCTGTATTACTGTCACAGCGAACACAACTTTAGAACACTACACATTCAGTTGTCATCTGCTTCATGTTTCGGCCGTTTTTTGGCCATCATCAGGTACATTACTACAACATACATGGAAAAGAACACCGAGGGGGGAACGCCCCCTTCACCGTTAATAAACCGAAGCCCAAAAATAATTACATTTTAATTTTCAACCAATTTCAGCCACTACTGTATATTTTATTACATCCTCACAGAGAATAACAGCCCAAATTTCACGTACAGTACAACTCCACTTATACGGACGCTGTTTATCCGGGTCGATTTGGCCCTTCGGGTAAATCTGTCGAGAATTCTACAAAACTAACTTGACTTGAAATTACCGGTTATCGGATCAAGTACAGCAAAATGTTATGGCTTCTGGAACTTCAAATCAGGGGCGTGGACGAAAGGTTTAGACGCAGGTACATATCGTAAGTAGTAACAGCCGAACAGCAAACTGCCAAATGTAGCACATTGTCAAAGAAAAATCCAGTTACCGGATTCTCTGCATATCTGGATGGCTCGCCGTCCCAAATAATCCGGATAAGTGGAGTTCTACTGTATTTCAGTGTATTAACTGTTAATGGAAGGTCTCCACCTCGGCGTTACTATCCATGCACGCTGTTGTTAAAAAAGAAAAAAGGTAAATCAGTCCCATTACAGACCTGGAGTGGCCCAGAGGGTTCCAGGAAGTTAAGGTTCCCAGATTTCGTGACAACGGCACAGGATGGTAGGAAGGTTGTCAGCCTTACGCACCGGCCGCCTTTACCCCAAAGAAATATTCCTGGTACTCATTTCTGTTAGAGGCTGAGTCGACCCCAGGGCCATACTGCGATCGGAAGGATTATGTCAATGAAAAACTCCAGTGACACCAGCTGGGATCGAACCAGCGACCTTCCGGTTTGTAGCACAGCACCTTAAATGCACGCTGTTGTAAAATCTACAATATGACAACTGAACGTATAGTCTTCTAACAGCTGTGTTCCCTCTGACAGTAAATAGCCTACAGACACTGTAACATGAAAGCACTGCAGGACGTAATTAATCAGTTGCCAGGCGTGTGACAGCTGGTGCGTACAGAGACATACAGCACTGACAGGCAGACAGACCTACGGCTTGCAAGTAACGTTATAAATCAGACGAAGTTGAACTTTCGGGTCAGACATCACAATTTTAAAGCGCCCGGAATCTCCACGGGAAGTACAACACAAAAAAAGAACAAAGCGATAATTCCGGAAGTCCTAACACTCTGTTACCAATGCCTACGGGGATACCGTCACTTAAACACGTTTCCCCCAAGCAGGACAAAAGAGTGAAAAGGTAAATCAATTCCATTACAGGCCTGGACAGGCCCTGAGGGTTCCAGGAGGTTTAGGCTCCCAGATTTCAGGAAAATCGGCACATGAAGGTGGTAAGGTTGTCAGCCCTACGCACCAGCCGCCTTTACCCCCAAGCCCCCCCCCCCCAGGAAATATTCTTGGTACTCATTTCTGTTAGAGGCTGGGTCACCCCAAGGCCATAAGTGCGGCCGGAAGGATTATGTCAATGAAAAATTCAAATGACACCATCGGGAATCGAACCTATAACCGTCAGGATGGTAGCGCATGCCTCAACCAACTGCGCCACCGCGTACCCCCAGGACAAAAGAGTAAATATGTCAATATTAAAGCCCACTGAATTGAAATCAGACGTGGCAGTGTGCGGTGAAGTGGAAGCAGCTCAGTAAGCTAAGCATGAAGAACCTCTGGTTTCCGTACAGACGAGGAATTTCTTCACCAGCTAAGCGAATATCGGCAGAGATAGATTTTGGTTCGGGGTATGCTGGGAATGGATTCAACCACACAAGCATGTACTCCTGCCTCACACAGATGCCCGCCCCCCGGCGGCCCCTTCATCAGTGGTCACTGAAGTCACTACGGCGATGACCAACAGGCAGCAGTTCAGCGACTGTACGTCGTCCAGTTACATACGTTCTCCGGGTTTCGGACTGGCTCTGGCAAATGAGACTGTCGTGGTTCCTCTCAGTTCCTCCATACAAATGCTGTGACAAAGCGGTGCCATCTCATACAACCATACTACAGCACCCTCGGCAGAGGCAAAACAATTTTCTCTTCTCCAAACCGCCCAGACTGGCTCCGCAGGCCACCCAGCCAGGCGCAGCATGGGCGTGAGGCTAACCGCTCACCGCCACCTACTACCCAGGGAAACGAGTGGAGCCACACCTCCCTCATGCCATGCACCAGTAGAGGTGCGAAGCGAATACAAATAAACGGAGCCTGCGCTATAACAGACCATGAAGGCGCAGAGGGGGAATAGAGGTAAAGCTCTATTCTTTCTTTAACCTCGGCGCTGGAACGGATTGGGTGGTCAAGGCAGCGCGCCGGCCACTTTACCCCCCGGAAAGAGGCCCTTTACCCACTGTACAGGAGGCTGAGTGGACCTCGGGGCCTGTCTGGATGGTGCGGAAAAACTTCCCTCTGATCGAGATTCGATCCCCGGACCGTCCTGCTCGTGGTGAGTCGCTATACCGACTGAGCTATCCCGGCCCACCAAACATAAATAAAAGGTGTCGACATATCCCACTAGTGAAGTAATGATTATCTGCCCTCTGCACAAACACACGCAGTTCTGTAACGAACATGTGTGACTGCTAGGCTATCAATGTATGAGGTATGTATGTATGCCCTAACTAGACACCCGACACCATCAAAATACGTATTTTATTAACGCCGGTCCAAAGTCCCTGAAACGCCTGTGCACACATTACATCTCTACACAGTCCCCACACAAGGTCACCCCGATACCTCGATTACACCAAGTGTGCCGCTATGTAACAGAGTCAGCAAGGGTACAGACTGCACTACACTACCAAACGAAGCATGTTGCCTCTGTTTTTTCATCGCTGCTCCCTCGCGCTCCCATTCTCAATAACTGCCAACAACCCACATAGCGTACAGTTGACGGCCAGGCGTGTCCTGTGGCATACAGACGCTCCGCAGGCAAGCCCTACGATGACGTAATCCACAAACTGGCACTCACAATGCGCCACCAGCAGACGACACGTATGCTAACCAACCTCGAACTCACGTGGTGTCATAAAAAATAGTCTAATATCTACATGTACACGATCAGCAACGCAATGGCTTCCTCATGACAGTGCACAGCAGATTGCGCGCACATCGAAGAGGCTGGTTGCAAGCGAACAGTTTCATGCAAATTGAAACTAATTGCTTGAAACCAGCTTGTAAGGTATGCGGGTCGCCTACACTTAATGCAGTGCATAAGTCACGATCACTGCTAGTGCCGTAGATCTGTGCCAGTCGCCTCATCGTAGCAACGATCCGATCGCACGGTCCCAATTGTTCGATCAGCCCAAGCCCCCGCGGCCAATGATATCAGCAAACGGAAACGTACAGTGTAACGGACACTTTCTACCGGATAACTTCGTTATTTTCCTATAAGAACCTAACCATTCAGAGGCGAGATTAAACGAATTAAAGACCCAGTCCGTACCGCGCAGTAAACACTCTCCATCTGTTATAAAAGCCAGTCAGTTAATGTTGTATAGGGAAATAATCGCTGTTTGTTCTGAGATCCACACATTAAGTACACTGTGTGGGCAGAACGTAGAATTTGCTGAATGTTAAAATGGCGGTACATGGCTGTAGGGGATTAAAACAGGCAACATCTTGAGGCATCTCACGCATTCATCACCTTACCAGATACCAAAACGCAACAAGTGATGCGGCGTTGTTAACTAGCAAGAGAAATGCAGTCGGCCACCTTGCAATTACCACATACCCTGGTTGTTCGGTACATGGATGACACTCTCGGTGTCGGAGTCGCTGTCGGCCCAACCTGCTGGACCTGACCGATCGGATTCGCTTTGAAGATCGTCAGACGTTTCCTCCATAATCGTCTCCAAAAACAGGAATTGCTGCTGCTGACCTGGGATAACCACCGTCGCGCCATCTGTGAACATAAAGCAGAACAAACTGCTATAGCCGCAGATGAACACAGTTCTACCACCTAGCGGATTTGTCCACAACTATAATACTCTCCACAACCATGCCCTCGCTCAGACGGTATTTGTCGCTCAAGTAGTCTACAAATTCGCCGCATTTGACCGTGATCGTTTTTATCCAGGGCCAGATTAATCCAGTCTACGTCCTGCCGTACAATTTCTTTAATCCCTTAGAGACGAATAAAAAAAACATGTGAAGTACTTTTCTCCCCCCTCCTTCCCCCCCCCCCCCATCAGAAAAGGCATTGCATTTTTAGCGTTCCCAGTTTTAGCTCTTTGTCCCTCTGGTATGAGCAGCATGTAGACAAGAGATGATTGTGGAGCGTTGGTAGGATGATACTGAAAGAGGAAAACTGAAGCAGTAGGCGTAAACACTGCCCCAGTGTCCATTACAAATCCCCACGGTGCCACTTAAATACGAAAAGTGACATGTATTGTATTAAAAAATTCTGTACTAGTTCAGCAGACGTTGAATTTGCCGGACATAACAGCAAACAGTCGGATCGCCACAAGTTTGCAACTGACGAACTGCGCGCAACGCTTCATGTACTTTATGCAGACGCTTTTGTGATTATCTCCATACCAAAAATTTCCATCTCCAGTGTGTCATTACTTATCGACATGAATTTTATTATTTATTTTCATTTCCCGATTTTAAAAGAGTTAGCAGGTTTATGTTAGTTGCTGTTTCGTTAGTGTTAATAATAGGTTATTGGTAGTGAAATGTTATTGGTCCTTAGTGATTTCTGGTTTTTCAAGAAATGTATTTAATTCATACATCTGTTTTCATCGTGCCAACTGACACTCTTCGGCTTCCCTGACTGACGTTTTTCCGTCTTTTTTCCTCTGCTGTAAGGCAAATGCCAGGGTATAACTTGCAAAGACGGGGCACGGCCTACATTCTTCCCAATAAGGCGATAATTTTAACGCGGTTAGTTCATTGTTAATTTTAGTTTGACCACTCTGGGTTCGAATCTCAGACAGCCTTTCAACCAAAGTTGTTGTGTTGTTCTATGTATTGTTTGTGTGTAAATGTGTACTGTACTACTGCCACCGGGTGTCAACCCAACTGCAGTTAACAAATATACCAAAAAAACTAAAATGCTCGCACGGTAGCCATTTTGAATTCTTACATTCTACCAAAACATTACTTTCTCAGAAGTCGCACATTTTGTGGATCCATAAACTGGCGTCATGGAAGCATCGAACAAACATCGCGTTCACATTTTTAGCGACGGGTGCATTCCTGAACACCTGGCATAATTCCAAACTAAATTTCCCATAGAAATAAATGTAAAGTATGGGGGATGCGTTGTCGGAGTGCATAAATCTACAACCAATGCAGCGTATTTTTGCTCTCTCTCTCTCTCACACACCACATACACATACACACACACCACATGCACGCACACACACACACACACGGATTTCACAGAAGTTACAATGATTGCCTGGAAGAGGAAGCCACAAGCTACAAAATGCAGCAATCATCGCACATAACAGCAAAGATACTTTGAAGGACTGAAAGGAAATTGAGGATGTACTCGAAGAAGATCAATCTGGGTTTAGAAGAGGACAAGGAACTAGGGATGCAATTGGGTTGCTGAGAATAATATCAGAACGAACCTTGGAGATAGATCCGGAACTCTGCGTTTGCTTCACAGATTGGTAGAAGGAATCTGACCGAGTCAACTGGACCAAATTAATGCAGATCCTAAAGGGAACTGGTATTGACTGGCGTGAAAGAAGATTGGTTAGCAACTTGTACATGGCTCAGAGAGTTAAAGTACGAATGAACCGAGGGGAGACAAGAAGTGTGAAGACTGGAAGACGAGTTAGACAAGGATGCTGTTTGTCACCAATTCTGTTCAACATGTAAAGCGAATGCCTTACCAACTAAGTTCTGAAAGGGTTTGGAGAATTCAAAATAGGAGGGCAAATCATTCACTAAGTGAAATATGCAGATGGCATTGTGTTACTGGCTAAGGAAGGAACGGTGCTACAGAACATGACTGATAAACTGAAACTGGAAGATGCTATGGAATGGAAATGAATGCGGAAAAAACAAAAGTAATGAGAATTTCAAGACAACCATTCCCAGTGAAAAAAGTATGATAGGCCAAAAACAACTAGAGAATGTGGAACCTTTTCAATATTCGGGTAGAAGGTTAACAAATGATGTAAGATGTACTGGTGAAATTGAATCCAGAAATACCATGGCAAAAGCTGCATTCAACAAGAAGAGGGTTCTTTTTACTAGCACATTGGGCTTAAAATTGAGGAGGAAGCTAGTAAAATGCTACATTTGGAGCACAGCTTTCTATGATGCTTAAATTTGGACGCATCGGGCAGTAGATCAGATACACCTGGAAAGTTATGAAATGTGGTGCTGGAGACGGATGGAGAAGATCAGTTGGACCGATCATGTGAGAAATGAAGACGTGTTACTTTGAGTCAAGGAGCAGAGGAATAGCCTACATGAAATAGGTAAACCGAAGGCTAACTGGATTGGTCACATTTTAAGTAGAAACTGCCTTCCACAACAGGTTATTGAAGGAAAGATAATAGGCAGGATAGAAGTGATAGAAAGACGAGGAGGAAGAAGACGTAGGAAGCTACTGGATGAACTTAGGGAAATGAGAGGATACTCTCATTTGAAGGAGGAAGCTCTAGGTCGCACTATGTGAAGAGCTCGCTTAGGAAGAGTCTTTGGGCCTAAATGATGATTATATATATATATACACACATACACATATCTATGTGTGTGTTTATTTTTAGCACAAAATCAATGAACAAACAATAACAGTTAACTGAACGCGATTTTATTCATATTCATATTCATTAATGCGGTACACTGCCTGACAAAATTTGAACAACAAAACATACTCCCCACCGACAAAGCAGAACATGAAACGCAATGGGGGCCCAATTAGGATGCGCCATTTTCCCGCGCTAAATTTATTTCCAGTCTCTCTTAGATTCGACCCTCAATCAATTTATATATAACTTCTCTGATTCGCACTAATTCAACCTGTGTGCATGGGGCGAGGCTACAATAACATTTTATATCGCACTGCTACAAATTCGCACAAAATACGACCGCACTGTACGTTGCGCTAGTGCCGCTCCCATCTCAGAAGTTTGCACGTCCAGCACGTTATTAACGACCGATACTGCGCGACAACGCGTTGCTTTGTGCTTGAAACGTCCGCTGATCACAAGTTTGGTGAAAATTGGTCCACTGATTCAAAAGCTTAGCTCGAAACGCGCGCGCGCATACACACACACACACACACACACACACACACGTACGTACGTACGTACGTTTTCCGTTTTACGAGGGAAAGTAGGCTAGAAGACTTCGAGAATCCGAGAGTTCTTATAATAAAACCAACTAGATGCACTAATTTCTCAAGTCTATTTTCGGAATGAAACTGTACATGTTTCGGACAGTTCCTCTGTCCATCATCAGGAGTTTTTCACTGTACACACAGCAGTACATACACGTTATGGTGACAGCTTGCTCGTAAGCTGTCACCATAACCTGTATGATATATACCATTGCTGTGTGTACAGTGAAAAACTCCTGATGATGGACAGAGGAACTGTCCGAAACATGAAGAATTTCATTCCAAAAATAAACTTCAGAAATTAGTGCATCTAGTTGGTTTTATCATAAGAATTTATCACAATGCACGGTCACTTGAACGTCAAATCCTTGATTTACTGTCCGTTACACGACGAAGCACAATTTTTCAGCTGACTCAGCATCAGACGGTTCATCTGGTACCAAGAAAAGTAAAACTAACTACACTGCAATGCAATTAATAATTGCTCTGTGTTTTTACAGCCGCTCTCGCTCGGTGCTCTACTTTGGCGACAGTCTGGGTTATCGTCCGGTGTAAAGCATTCACAGACTCACGGAGCGTCAGCTTTGTATACTGACAGCTGGAACTGCACCATCATGTGCACCGAACACTTGTCGTCAATCCGTGCGAACGAAGGATGCCTCGACAGAAGGCCACACGCAACTTACACACTTCAATCGGCTTGCACCGCCTTCGACGAAGCATATTTTCAGATTCTTTTATCTACGCTCCTTTCCAAAAAAATGACAACAATGATGCTCACGGCGTCACCACGCTCTGTGTGTACGTGCTTGCGTGCGCTGTGTAGTAATTTCAACTTCTGAACCTGACCGATTTTTCACAAAACTTGGTAAGAAAAGCGGACCGTTAAAGCAGACCCAAAGCGATACTTCTCAATTTCCAGCAATCTGTCCCGCGAACACCCGAGCTCGTGACGATAGCCACATTTACGTCTGTCTTACTTACTTACTTACTTACTTACTCCATGGTGCAGAGTCCTTCTTGAGAAGCTAACTGGTTTGCAGCTAGTCAAGAAATTCCCCGCATTTCACGGAACCCGAAGGTTCATTACCGCACTC
>Ga0123354_10008289_pt1 | contig 15783 bp, 8 predicted proteins | sample TergutLab28metaG_2_FD_97872 | JGI IMG/M metagenome (GOLD analysis project Ga0123354, IMG submission 97872) | Labiotermes labralis P4 segment gut microbial communities from Petit-Saut dam, French Guiana - Lab288 P4 | ecosystem: Host-associated > Arthropoda: Insects > Digestive system > Gut ...
CACCCCCCTTCCCCACTCCCCGCATTTTTGTCCCCCCCCCCCCCCAAAAAAAAAAATAGATTCCATGACTTTTGGAGTGACCCTTGTGTTTTCAGTCATGATAATAACTGAGGATTATTTTGTAGATGTTTCCCAGTCTTTTATGTGTGATCAGTATATACAGTATATTACAATTATTCAATAGCACAACTGATCACCATTTTATTTGCAGCAATATTAAAAACTTCCAACAGTCTCACCATACTTTTGCTGGTTAACTTACACTTAACACACATCTGATTACAAATGTGACCAGTGAAATAAACTATAGTCAGGGAACCTGTCACACCAGAGAGATTCAGGATTCACCCATTTTCTCAACTGATGAACTGCATGACCACTGCACTGAGTCAATGGAAACAAACGAAAGAAATTCACAGTTTTGTTAAGAAAAACCGTGGACAAGAAATATAGAGAATACTGCATGCTGATCATCTATGCTGACTAGTGCCCTCGTATCACCACTCTCTTCACTGAAATGCTTTGTTTAAACTTCGTAACAAAACATTTCTATAGCTCAACTGAGAGAAAATGCTCCTGCTATACTGAACAATCAAAATACTTAGAGAATGGACCAAGTTTTTATGGTACACAACCACCCTCAGAGATAATCTAACCTGTTCTTTATGGATGGGAAGCAGGTGGGCTGTGGGTAATGATTCCACCAAATCTTGATGTTAATGACTGTAGATGAGTGTCATCAAGGTTGGTTCATGGTGAATGCTGTAGCACCATTATTTGCCATCAAGTCCAGAACATCACTCACATACTGTGCCACATCCACATTTGCTTCATCACTTGATCGGATAAATTTGTCCTCCAGCAGCTTGTTGTACTTGGGTCTCTGTATTTCCTCCTTGATCAGGCTACAAGATCAAAACAACTTAGACTTCTTGAAAAGAAGACTCTAAACCCTATATTAACAATATTAATTTTAACAAATTTAGAAACATATTTCTAAATAAACACAAGTTTTACGATTATAAAACTTGGAACACATCCGCAGGTGCAGACATAACCCTGAAGTACAGGTGCACCAAATTCATGACTGCAGAGTTGGAGCAGGTACCTGAAGAGATAAAATTAACCGTGTAAAGATGGGGATTACAATCCCCCTCCTTACAATGCCAACAATTCAGCACCACAAGATATCCCAGAAAAAAAACTTACTTTCATCACTCAATTACATCCAAAAGTACCTAATTTACCGGCTGTAATATTACAAATGCTGAAAGACAATATTTAACTTCCAATGTCTGATGGTTAATACACTGCACAATGTATTACTGACATGATGAGATCAAATAGTCTCTGTCTACACATATTTCTCCATAAAAACGCTCTTCTCTTCGAAGCTGTCACACTGAAAGCTTTGTTAATCCAGTCCAGTAAACACCCCAACATTCAAACCTTTTTGTGAAATCCACTGTCTTAAAATGGGCAAACGTAATCTGCAGTTTTGCTTTAATCATAGTGGCATCATTAAATCTCCTTCCCTTTAATGCCATCTTGAGTTTTGGGGCAAAGAAAGAAGTGACATGGCACTTAAGGTAGTGACTAGGGAGGGTGTGGAATGACGTTTCATCCCCGCCCCCAGAAAGTCATGTGCAGACATAGCAGGGTAAACAGGCATGTTGTTATGGTGGAGAAATCATCATCATCAGCAGCAGCAGTGGCTCCAAAGCCCTGGGTGGACCTTGCGACATCTTCAAAGTTTTTCATAATCTTTCTGAGCCTGGTTCTCCTCCAGTTCCTAACAACAACCTCTGACATGACATCTGTCACACAATCCAAACCTGGTGAAGAAATCAGCTCCCAAAATTCCACTTTTAAGGTCAGTTTCACCACATATTTTCCTGCAGACACCATATGATGTTAATGCGGTAATGCTGTTTGTAGTTTGTCCTTATGGAACAAACTCATAATCCACAAGCCTGTGAAAGGAAAAGAATGAGGGAAAAAAGAGGAAGCAGGGAGGACAAATGAATATGCTCTTCATATCTGAGCTGACTTGTCTCGCATTTTTGGACATGCATATCATGAATTCTTCCACTGAGATGCCTCCTGCTTTATTTCTGGATTGTACATAATAACACGTCTCGTCTCGCATGATTATCTTCAAAAGGAAATCTGGGTCTCTTTCAAGTGCCTCCTGAAGGTCATGGCATGTGTTGACACAATTTTCCTTCTGCTCCTCAATCAGCAAGTGGGGTACAAATAAGTCAATCTGATGCATGTTCTGTCTTTCAAAATGCTCTGAAATAACCCAAATAAATTCCTAACACATTATCAACTTCATTGATGGCAATTCTTCTAGTTTTGAGGACAAGTTCCTTCACTCAATTCACGCTTTCATCTGTTTTGTCTAATGATGGATGTCCCACCATTCTTTATCTTCAGCAGAGGTCACAGCACTTTTGAATCTTAAAGTTATTCATGTTCGTGCAATAATAAACAATTCACACAGTGCAACCAACAAATGCACTAATGTTAAAATTATATTTTTTCTACACATTCCCACACATTTTGATCTAGCTTGATCATCTTCAGGGAGTTACTGAACATCAAAAACACATATATAGAAGCACAGACGCATTATTAAATGCATTAAACTTTGTGCATAAAATGTCCCTGAAGATGATCAACATAGACTGAAACATGTTGGAGTTATGACAAAATTGTGTGTAAAAAAAAATACACAATTTTAACATCAGTGCATTTGTTGGTTTTATTGCATGAATCACGTCTGAACTTCGAACAGCGCTCAAAAACTATGTTCATCCCACTGTCTGCTCACCAAAGGTTACTTTTCCGAGGTTTGAAAGTTTCTGTCGTATTTCACTCAGTTTCAAGGAAAATCTCATGCAGACACACTGTTTTTTTTAAGTCAGCCATATTCTTTTAAACCACAATGGCCAATGAATCAATACACTCATACTTCAAAAGCCACTACTCAGCAACCACATATTACAGCTTTATTCCAAGCACAAAATGACTAAGCAGAGTCTACTCCATCTACATGCAGCAATAGAAGTTGATGCTAGCAGCAGCAGTGTAATCTCACACTCAGTCCAGAAACTATTTATTTGCATCACCTATGTTTTGGGAAAAAAGGACAAGAAGAAGAAGTGTATTATGTCAGCACGCAGAGCAAAAAGCACAGCATGACGTATGCATGACGAGACCTATCACCCCTTTTCAGGCATTCCTTACAAAGGCAGAACAGGAATGCCTTATGTGGAGACCAAATCTGTCTGTGACTACACGGTTTGCCAGTTTTTCAATAAACATGGTACATGAGTTCTCTTAAAGAAATAATCAAGTGTGCAAGAGTTACATGAAAATCAGTGTCTGAATAAATAAATGTTTGTGGTTTCATTTCACATCACATGCTTGTGCCATGACTTCCTGCCCGGGCTCTTAACAAACAATTTTCTGGACTGGAATAACAGTTACTGGCTTTCAACAGAGTTTACTTACAGAAAGTGAAAATTTGGATGACAAAAGTGATAACAGTTCATATTTTTTTATGCACTATCACAAGAAGAGTTCAGATCTTTGTGGTTTTCCTGGGGAAGTAAGCAAGACATGTGAACTACTAGAGACTGAAATATATTAATATTCTGAAAAACTCACCAAGTATTCACAAAGTTAACAAACTCAGTACTGAAATGGTTTCCATTCTCATTTGGAGAAAGTCGGGGAGGATCCCCCTGAACGACCTGAAACAGCTGCTCAAATACTGAGTTCCACTTTGGGTATGGGAAATGTCCTGTTGCGACTTCCATTAGGGTGATCCCCAGTGACCACACATCAGAGCGAACATCATAGCCACGCGCTCGCTGTGGGTCTATCCTCTCAGGCTGAAAATGTTCATTCTTGTAAAATCAGAACAAAAACAAGTTCCGGAAGGTGCACAGCACACTACACATATAAAGCCCTTAAAATAAAATATTTAGTTCATACAGTAACTACCTGACTTACGTAAAACTTGACTTGACATAAATTTGACTTTACATAAATTTTTTCCAGCTGGTGCAAACTTAAAAAAATATTGGTAACATATTTTGCATCCTGTATGAAATAAATGAAGTACCCGACTAGGATGCACTCCACCCCCACAAAAAAAAAAAAAAAACACAGACAGCACTGTGCTAATCTTTCTATCGTACCTTTCAAAGCACACTTTTATAATTTTTCCTGCGTGTGAGACAAAAAAATTTGAATTGGACTGAATTTAGGGAAATTTCACCTTACATAAAAATCAACTTGTGTAAAGCTCCACAGAACACAAGCCTTACGTTAAGTCTGGGAGTGGCTGTATATTATACAAGTTATTATTCTCCAAAGGAGAATTTTTAAATCTAATGACAGATCACTGAAATTTTTTAACTTCTACTCCTCCAAACTCCTGATCAAGGCCTGACATTTTTACTGCTCTTAACACACTCTCATTGCAAAAGGTTTGTTTTACCACACTTCCTACAGAAAGACAGTTTCCTTTAGGAGATGTTTCATTATAAAATTTAGGCTTCGGATTTGTTTGTCCATTTCCATACAATGACATTTTACTGATCCCTCTTCATGACACCTTGCCATCTGGAAAAACTGTCAATATTTAAGATGGTCACAAAGCACATATTTTTGGAACATGCTACATGTGTTCTGCTCCCTGTGACATAACATACTATGCTAATTTGCACTACATGACTTGAAGAGGTTCTTGTGCACTTTGTAACCTTGCAGAACACTTTATCACTTACAAGAAAATTTCGGTTCAGACAACTGTCTACATAAAAACTGATTATCACAGACCATACGCAGAACATTTTTGAAACACATTCCCTTTTTATAGTGATGTCTTCTAAGTACAACTGCAGAGTTTTACAATGTTCCACAGCTTCCAGGAAACAATGCACATGTTCTCCAGGAAGGGCAATACTCCCATTGTTAAAGAATGAACAATTTGAGATAAAATGCACAGCTTCTTGAAAACATATAAAAAAAACCTAATAATCTACTGTGATTTGCCTATGGACCCGTCAGATTCAATTTCTCATCCTATAATTTTCTGTGTTTGTTTAGCAAACAGGAAATAAATTTACTTCACCAAACTGTCATTTTTTTATTTTCCTTCCCTGGGTTATGGGGGGGAGGGGGGGAAAGAGAGAGAATAACCTTGAAAAAATCGGTATGCATGTTTTGGTAACAGTTCTATTTAGTAGTGCTGTGATGACAGAATACAGTATAACCTCAAATGAACAGGAAAGGCTTACAACATCAACTTCATTACAGTGAGAAATACGATAAGCAATTACAATTACATGCAAAACATTTTGCAGAAATTAAAGCATATATTTCCAGTACCTCCATTATCACAATAAGGGAACAGTTTAGATTAAAACACTGGAATAGCAGAAGGCAACATGACATATGGATACCAGGAATATCAAATTGCACTTTCAGACTTTTTTTATTGGGGGGGGGGGGTTGCTGATCGTAACTGAATGGCATAAAATAAAATAACACGCAATGTTGCCAGAGGAAATTTCAAGGTATATCCTGCATTGACTAAAGTGACATGTGTTAAGGTAAGTCTCTATTTTTAAACCTATATGGAAGGTGTATGATTTTCATTTTCCTTTGTTGTTATCTCATGTGCCTGACACAATTAATGCTCTGTCACAACTGTGGTAGTCCTGCACTATTTTTTTCACTCCCCTGCAGTCCCTTCAAAAAAGATGGACAGAGGTTTCAGTATATCTCCCAAGCATGTGCACAGACTAAGGAAAACCATAAAAATTCTAATCAGAAAAAATGACACCAGTTACGATTTATATTTGGCACCTCCTACATATAAATTGCATTTATATTGCTACACAGGGAACTTTTCACTTCGGTTCAAATGTCAACACAGCCATCATACAAATGACATGGTCTGTATTACAGCCAAGTGTTACAATCTCCCACTCTCAGCTAAAAATGCCAATGCTACTGCAACTCCGGTATCATCTAATTTAAGGTTTCTTAATATATGATTACAACTTTGAGCCTGGATTGTATAAACAATGCCACGATCATGCACAGTGGCAGTATGTCACAATCAGTTATGAACTACCACATCAGTGTACGATTGATTCTCAAGCATCAGCATGCATGTGAACGGTCAAAAAGCCCATGGCAAGGGCCACCTACATATAAGCCTGTTTATATCACAACATCATTATTGTCATGAACATGCCTGGTCACCATACATCGCACGGCTATCAAGGACCTCATACAATGTCTTGTGCAGTGCAACCAAAGTGTCTGTTTACTTTTCATGTCCCATAAAACAACCAGGGTGGCCCAAAAAACACATTACACTTTCAAAATGATACAGAAAACGTGTAGCACACACAGAACTTCAAACCTACGAGACAGATGCTCAAAGTTTTGCTTGAGATAACCCAGGTCACAGTAACTGCCCACTACTGCCACTAGTTTTGAAATGGAAAACCACAACAAAAGACTCCGTCTGCTAGACAGCAGCAGTAGCAACTGTGGAACATATATCTCACTTACAAATGGGACCACCTTTGTTCATTGACTTGTGTGGGCTGCTTTGGGAATAAGCCCAAACATGGTCCACAGTTCCATCAGACACAGCAGGGCCAGCACTGTTGGCTTTGCCAGTGCTACCTTGCAGCTCATATGTCTTGCAGTTGGAGTTAACAAATACTTAGCAGTGGTTCCATGTCAAATTGTGTGCAAAATGCAAGTTGCAGAGCAGCTACTGACCCTTTCTTTGCCAAAAGCAAAATGGACTAACTTTTTTATTGCAGGCCAGGTTCAAAACTAGTGGCACACAGCAGCATCAGCATCAACAATAAACACCAGTGTCATATGAAACAAAATGCTGGGAGTTTCTCTATAAACTGACATAGGTATGAAGTTCCTAGCATGCCACATTTGTTGGTGGCCATACTGTATATAAAACAGACTGAACAAAAACATCATTAAGGTTTAAATTCAGAGGGAATACAACATTTTGTAACCACAGCAGTCATTTTCTGATCAATTATGACAGAATGCCATTTAAGATTCTTCTCAATTTAAGGCAGGGAGACAAATTAAATGTGCCAGATTGCTCAGGTAACTAAACTTTGTATGGTGGTGTCTAGGGCCCTCTATATGTAACATCTTTCAGGTCACTCTTCTGACACTTAGAATTTTCATATGACTCCTAGATTTCTGAAAAATTTGTGCACACCTGATTCAAGGAACAAATAACCTGTCCTCCAGACAAATCGAACATGGGGGTTCTAATGTATATTGCTCCTTGTATGTTACATAATGTGGGCCAGGTAGCTCAGTCGGTATTGTGACGACTATGGGCTGGACGGTCCAGGATCAAATCCCAGTGGGGAGGAGATTTTTCGCTCGTCCAGACCAGCCCTGGGGCCCACCCAGCCGCCTGTAAAATGGGTACCGGTTCTTTCCTGTGGGTAAAGTGCGGCCAGGGCATGTTGGTGACCACTCACCCCCTTCTAGTGCTGCGGTCGTGGAAAAGTACAGCTATACCTCTACCCACCCTCTGGGCCACAGCGGGCTTGTAACGGGATCACTTTTACTTTATGTTACACAATGGTACATTTCAATATTTTCAGCTATTTCTGTTTAACCTGTAAGTCAAAAAATAGGACAATCACATTGTGATATCAGTCATGAAAGTGAACTGAGAAGGGTACTTACAGCCATGTAAGGACGGCAACCCGCATCACGAGTGCGAGCTATGCTATCCACTAGCTGACCGGATATACCAAAATCACACAGCTTAATGTTTCCTCGTTTGTCGAGTAGAATGTTACTTGGTTTCACATCTCGGTGAATGATTTTGAGTTCTTCTTTCAAATAGTTCAGTGCCTTCACTGTCTGCAAGCATAAACCACTAAATTCTTGATATGTTTCACATTCCATGCATTAATTACATGCATAAAATGTTTTGAAATCCAGCAAATGCATTTGTATTTGACTGTGGCCACCAACATGTTTCGGTCATTCATGTGGCCTTCTTCAGGGTGATTTCTTTGAGAACAAGAATACAATTATAATTCAAATGTCTTTGAATCACTCTAAAGTATCAAAAAACCATAAGATTTCTGGTTAAAATCCACTGTTGAATAATAAAATAAAATATGGATGACTATAAAAATATTGGAATTGAAAAACTATTTGCAGCATGTGCAGTGATGTATATGGCAGAAAAATATGGGGAATTATAACCCTGTAATAAAAATATTTATGTATATAAAAACTACATTAATATATTATCAGATATTGAATAAATGGACATGTTGAGAAAGGGGAAATGGTAGTTGATGAATTATAATCATATTCTTGTTCTCAAAGAAATCACTCTGAAGTTGGCCACATAAGTGACCAAAACATGTTGCTGACCATAATACAACAAAAGTACATCTCTAAAATTAAAGTGCAAATGTTGGTCTTTAATTCATATTATGCATTAAACTCTCAGACACTCTGAGGCTGAAAGTAAATTCAGAAAAGGCAACTGTTGTACTGACAGACTAATAGCTCTTACTCCAAGCATTTGATACAAAACTGCATCAGATTTGCAAACATTATGTTAAACATAATGACACTACTAAAGAGCCCTCCTAATTCTCTTTTCCAGCTAGCATGTTGACCCTGTGGTCCTCACATGCAGCAACACGGTAACTGCATATATTTTATAAGAAATTACACCAATACTCTACCAGCCCACTACAATGGGTTTTTGAGATAATGCTGCAGTAAAGCAAAATTATACATCTTGTGCCTGCTCAACTTCAACGGAGTAGCACCGAACACTTCTGCTTGAATGCAAGTTCTCAATAAATTCACAGCAGTACCATTTACAATGGCACATCCACCCTAGCAACATAGAGTAAAACCCGATTATTGTATGCTTTCTTCTGGGTAATTCCCCAGCATCTGAATTTTATATGCCGACATTTTGGAACACTCTGCCTATTCTATCTTCATAGGCAGGTAGGTATTTCTGTTCATACCTACCTGCCTATGAAGATGGAACAGGCAGAGTGTTCTGAAACGTCGGCATATAAAATTCAGATGCCGGGGAATTACCCAGAAGAAACATACAACATTCAGAACACCGCAAAAGTTTGAAATCAAGAAAAACCCAATTAATTCAACACATTCAGATTTAAAAAAAAATTAAAATCAATTGCTGCCTGTTCCACAAGATTATGAACCATAAATTTTACTGATGAAATATGGCTGTTATATAACCTGCTTCTCAGCAAATACTTCAGCTCACTACGTTGCTTTAATGCAATTCTGACATTAGGGACATCATCTGTACTCTACAATGGCATAGTTCAATTCACAAGTTGACATCATGTAAGAAGAAAAGGTTTATTTGTACTCCTGCATGAGCAATAATTGTGGTTGTGACTGTGCTGTAGCAGTGAAACATACAAATGCTCCACATGACAGAAGCTGCTTATGGTTGCTTAAACACTATCCTGCTCCCTGTAAAATACACAAAAGGCAAAAAGCTTTTGTTCACATTTCTTTTTAATTTTTTTAAAATGAATTTCAAAACAAGATCCACAGAAGAGAATAAGCTATAAATATGTAATATATAAGTTACAGGAAAACTGTCAAGTACACACGAACCTCTGCCAGCATTTCATGCCAACAAAATATGATACTTCTCCTAAGTTTGTAAAAACTTGTAATATGAAGGGAACTAAATGCCTCTGGACCTAAGACTCCGAGTCTTAGTTTGTCAGGTGTTATAAAAACAAGTGTACATGCCAAGATCAAATAAATATGACTTTGAAGACCAACCTTCTATCAAATTACACACTAAATATTTTATAAAATACACGTTTAAGATTAATAAATACTGGTGGAACTTGGAAAATTAACAAAACATGAGTGACAAAAACAACTAAACAATACAACATTTTGCTACGTACTTTCCAAACTTGGAGTGACATACATGAGAAACCAACCCGTCTACATCTTACAAACAACACCTAAGACTCCACCTATTTTAATACTGTAATAACTGTAAATACTGCATTACCCACCTCACCCATTTGTTTCTGGAGCTATTAACCAAAAAAAAATATTAATATTATATTCCCAATAATACCATTTGGCTACCACTGACAATATAAAATTTTACAATTTTATTGTAAAACAAAGTATAGTAAAACTGTGGGATCACACATAAAATTTGATAACATTTTTTAGATTGCAATTTTTACCTGCCTTTTAATGACTATATTTTAGCCTGATGATGGTCAATATCTCAGACTAAAGCACATAGCTTTTAAATAAAAATTCAGCAGTGTTAGACTTTTTCATAAAGTATTTAATGTTTTTCTGAAGACACAATGGGACAAATGCTATTAAATAGAAACTGTTAAGCTTAACAGTCAGGCAACCCTGAATAGTGTTCTATGCTCTGTGGCTATGATCTATGGTTACTGTTTTATGTAATGAGTTGTCCCAACTAAAAGGTGAAGATGCAGACCTGAAGGTTGAGCTCAGAGATCTTCGAGTATTCATTCTTGGCACTCCTGGGCTCCCAGCCCAACAGCCCAAGCTATACAAAATGTATTTACAGAGAGGTAAATTATCTTTGAGGTGGTAGTTACAATACACATAGACGTCATCATTGACAGTCAGCCAGCTTGGTTGAAATTTAACAATTCTAAGAATTTTTGAAACACAAATGTTTCAGCATGGAATGCCATGTCAACCAGAAAGGTTGTGATCCTTTCTGCTGATACAGTTGTGGAATCTGCTGCTGATACTGGGACATCTGTGAACCTACAGAGGACAGTTACATAACTGTTACAAATGGAAAGTGGGGTGAAAATGGGGGCATCACCATGTGTGAACACTAAACTAGCCAGGAAACCTACGATCCCCGTGAATGGCACTGAATAGGTTTCGGTCTCTGAAGTCTATCCTTAAATAACAGTAAGGTCTCTGGGTGAAAAAAAATGTACAGGTAAATCATGTATTTTCAGCTCTTCATGTCAAACGAAACACAGTTCTTCAAGTGCTTGTTGGACTGTGCATCATTGTGATAACTGAAGAATAAAAACCAACTAGATGCCACTTATTATTTTATTGTACTTCTTATAGGCTCAACATGTTTCGGGCTGCAGGCTAAAGCACCACTTGTGCTTTAGCCTGCAGCCCGGACAATACTCCACCCTAACCACACCTAACTTCCAACCTGCAGCAAGCCAAGAATGAAACGACCAATGTGGTAATCAACATCACAGTCGCGAGCTCCTGATGATGGGCATAGTAGTGCCTGAAACATGCTGAGCCTATAAGAAGTACAATAAAATAATAAGTGGCATCTAGTTGGTTTTTATTCTTCAGTTACCAGACAATGTGTCTGCTGCACACCCAACTTACAGTCTGCAATGTATCAGAGCAGCCTGTCATAAGACCATTAGTTTTTTTATAATGTCTTATAATTAGAGAATGCACAAATCACTCAAAGTGCATAATGCACGTGACAGTCCTTACCTTACTAAGGTACCCGAATTAACACGTACCATTTTCAAAACAGCTTAACTAATACTTAACATTTACATTTACTTACAGCTACAGTAATTTTTCCTAATATACTTTCTGGTATCCTCTCTTGTAACTTTTCATAGATGAACTTATAAAATTTATCTAAAGATGTATCCATGAGCTCCATACATATCCAGCAGTCTCCCTGCAATAAATGAATGGAACAGATACTCAGTATATGAGGGAAGAATATGCAACAAATTTCCAACCAGTTAAACCATAAATAAAGCAAACTTTGATATAAGTAACGGATTTCAGAAACTGTAGCCATGTGAGTTTACTGATAAAACTGTTAAATATCCCCGCAAATTATCAATATTGTCACTGAAGAAGGTACAAAGCACTGAATATTAAATGATCATTTACTGTCAGTCAAGATAATAGCAAAACTGTAATGGTACCATCCTGGAATGGGGAAGCAACGAGGGGAAATCTATGAGAAACCGCAGCCAAAAAGAGCTCTTTTTCTCAGAATATGGTTCAAAACTTATTACAGAACAACAAGAATATAGGCATACATGTACCTATCTTGTATGTCTAAGTTAAGCAGGCTTTACATTGTTTGTTCTGTTCATTCACAACACTTAACCAACAAAATGCACAAACTTGTTCCTTAGATATCTGTATTATAATATGATGCTTAAATAATCCTAGATGTCTCAGTCCACAAAGAACCATCATCAGGGAATCAAACAAAGTAATAGAGCATAAAACCAAAGCAGACACTATTGTATGCAGTTGGCATGGTGTAAAAAAGTCAACTGTTTGAAACGTAGGCATTTCTTTGTACAGAAGCTGTATATATGTGATGGATCTAAACATACAGGAAAATAATGTGAAAAAAAACACTAAAAGAATTAAAATATAAACATGCAAAACAAACATTCAAAATACATAAATTTACAAATATATATAAAACTGAAAAACCAAAGTCACAATAACCAATACAATATGAACCAGCAGCTTGGCAGCAGCCTATGTAATTCACAAAAATCAGCACAGTATCAAGATTCGGAAGGTACAGGCTGGATACACTTGAATGAGGGTCACATACATGTGTGATGCAATTGAAGATCACACATAAGTTGTTAGAATGGGTTGTGTTCTCCTGTACATTGTTCATGAACAAGTTTATTATTACAGAAATATAACTGAACGTGAATGTATCACTGTTCAAAGGAGTTCACAGAAGGGTGCTGGCTTACTTGCTTCGGTAGGGACAGGCAGTTGTTCATAAGTCCATACTTGTGTACATTGTTTAAAATATGTGCAGCATACATCAACTGTGGATTATTATTTCTAATATACCTAACAAATTCCTGATACCTTAGTTTCAAATTACAGCTGGTCTGTCCAACATAAGAACATTTACACATAGAACACATCAATTTACAATTCCCACTCTTTATGTACTCACCTGAAGTGTTAGTTGTCTTTTAGTTTCAAAATATCATACATAGTGAATGCCACATATACATTAGTTTCTCTAAACAAATTAGTGAGTTTCCTTATAAGTGTGCTATGATATTTAAACAATAGTCATTTCTTGGGTTTATGCGATGTATTTTTATGTGGGTTAGGAGTAATCATTTTCCATCTTATGTGAAGGTTCAGTTCCTGAATGCATTTTACCCACTTAACTCTTTACACTATGTCAGATGTACACAAAGTGACTGGTTTGGTTTTACACTGTATTACTTTGTTTCATTCCGTGATGATGGACCCTTGCAGACTGAAACATGTGGGAACATTAAATGTGATATTATAATATAAATACCTAAGGAACAGGTTTGGGCATTCTGTTGATTTAGTTTCGTGAATCTGTTAAACAGGCTTATTGCAGAAAACGTACCTCCTTGAAGAGTGCACCATAAAACTGGACAATACAAGGACATTCATTTGATTTCATTACAACCTCCAAGTCCATCAACAGCTGCTTCTGTTCCTTCTCATCAACAGTTGATCGAATCCTCTACAAAGAAAGAAACAGAATTTAACATTATGAACACAAATTAACTGCATAATTTAGAAAAAAATATACAAAAATTCAGATAACTCACAGAAAACAAACCACCTCCACTGTTAAAACCAAACGGCTCTGACATTTAGGGAAATAAATGAAATTTGTTCTGAGATCATACAAAACACCCTATGCTGGCAAAAGGTTGCATCAAGTAGAATATACAGCAACGAATCAGCTTTCAGCAGCTACTGTGTTCTGTCCTCTAAGGTGGGTTGAGCAGTTCATATATTACATAATGATACTGTGTGCAAATCAGAATAAAACGTACTCTTAAAGTTCTGTTATTTGGAACATATAATTAACTTGATTTAATAAAATACAGTGAGATGATGATATCCATGAATTTGAAGGGTCAAGAATACAAATGTTCTGTACACCAAACACAAATACAGCGTTCCATGTCTGCGCAGGCATGCATTTTACTCACCACTCAGTCTACTGCACACTGATACAGGTAGCTACGGTTACCAGGGCACAAACAATGAATGTAAAGAACAGCAAATGAACTTCTTTATCTGAAGAGGGTTCCATTTCAAACCCAGAGGCCACTCACAGCTTAAAAACATCACATTTCTTCTCACAACCACTTGTAAAGTTTAAATACATACTAGGGCAGACAGAGGGAAAGTTTTCTGTTATCAGGGTTTAAGAGTCATGGAGATCTAAATCCACTAACTTCGATCACACCAAAAAATCTCAAGATACAGGGCACAAACCCATCTTAGAGATGGGGTATGACAGGATGATACTGAGATACGTATACCATAAGCTACTCACAGTCAAGTTCCCTGCCAATTGTGAGTGGCAGAATGGGATCAACCCAGACAACAATGGGGGCCTGGTTTGGTATATGGACAGGTCCAAGACCAATAAAGGCACTAGTGCTGGTGTGTACAGATGGGGCTTGAGAAGGTGGCACAGCTTTGGTCTTGGGCTCCACACCACGGTATTCCCAGCGGAAATACATGCCATTACGGCTTATGTAATGTAGGGCTACACAGGTAGGAACAGCCATCTACATTCTTTCTAACAGGCGGGCAGCCATCAGGCCCTTGACAGTTTCCAGATAAATTACAAATTAGTCTGGGACTGCCACCAATCCCTTGTGAAAATGGCAGAACAAAAGGATCCAACTGATATGGGTACCAGGGCACATGGGAATTGATGGAAATGAAACAGCCGATCAACTAGCAAGAAAAGGCTCCTCACATCCACTCACAGTACCCAACCCTGCACTTGGTATATCTAGAGAGGTTGCTAGGGGGATGATCAGGGACTGGAAAAAGAGAATTGACAGTCTGTACATAGACAAGGGCAGGCTACGGGCTTTCCCAAAACCCTCTGTGAAAAAAATGGGGAACTGCTCAGTCTGACCAGAAACAGCCAAAAATAATGACAGGGTTGCTAACAGGACACTGTCATTTAAAAGGACATTTATTTAAACTGGGGCTGGTTAACAGTTCTGTGTGTAACAGATACAAGCAGGCATCTGAGACACACATACATTCTTTGTGACTGTTAAGCACTGGCTATATTAAGATTCAGGCATCTGGGTTGTCACTGGATATCATATTATGTGTATTCCTTGTGTTGCTTTTCTGTATCTGCGCATGCAAGTGGTGGTATGATTCTTGTTTCGTTTATTATGTCGTTGACCTCCTGTTCTTTGATTAGTAATCTCTACAACATAATAAACGAAACAAGAATCATACCACGACTTACACGCGCAGATACAGAAAACCAACACAAGGAATACACATAATATGATATCCAGCTCCATCACATATGAAATAAGGTAAGATGACACATTAAATGATCCAACAAGCCTAATTATTTGTATATAATGAATATAATATATGATGAACCTTGGGTAATTTACAAAACCTTATGACGATAACCTATTGGTTATGATTTTGCTTACAGACATGCTTCCAGCATACCTCAACAGTAATATCAGATAACAAGTAACTTTAGTAGGTACAGGAGACTCCCTGAAGATGGTTTTAAGAAATAACCGAAACATGTCGGAGTTTTAAATAATTTTATAGTTTATCTTTTAATATTTTAATGTATTAGCATTAATATTAACTGATATACAAGTG